>WNFL01104404.1_pt3 | contig 19133 bp, 19 predicted proteins | sample 5400361 | NCBI WGS metagenome assembly WNFL01 (sample SAMN13153351, study PRJNA577476) | soil metagenome | isolation source: 40 cm soil on Douglas fir-dominated hillslope | place: USA:California | collected 2013-09-17
CCTTGGTGCGAAAGTAATAAGTAATCTGGCTCGGAAAGGCGTCGGCTGCAGCGGCAATGTCGGCAATCGAAACCGCCGCCAACCCCCGCTCCTTGAACAGGCGGCTCGCCGCATCGAGCAGACGTGAGCGCATTTGCCGGCCCGCGGTGCGCGTGGCGCGTACGGCGTGCTTCGGATCGCTTAAACGATTCGTGGAAGCGCCTTTCATACGTCCTCGTTGTTGAACAAACGCACAAGCGCACGGTAACTGGCCGTCTTTTGTCTTTGTATGTTGTACAAACAAATTTGTCAAGCGGCCGCTGAACCAACTTTGTCGGTCACGCCTGGCGCCAGCAGCGTACGCATCAACCGGCATCCCCAAACGGCCTTACCCCAAGTGACAGCAGCAGCGGGCGATCGCCGCCATTGACAGTAAAAAGCCAGTTTGTTAATTAACATAATCATCAAATAATGGGTGCCATCCCATGGCCGCTGCCTCGCCGCAGCTCGACAGTCTGTTCGCGGCGCTCGCCGATCCGACGCGGCGCGCCATCATCGAGCGGCTGCTCGCCGCGGGTGAGCTCAGCGTCGGCGATGTCGCAGCGCCCTTTGCCATCAGCGGGCCTGCGATCACGCGGCACTTGCAAGTGCTGGAGCGCGCCGGGCTGATCGAGCGCCGGATCGAGCGGCAATGGCGCTTCGTCCGCGTGCGCGCCGACGCTTTGACGCCGGTCGAGAGCTGGCTGTCGGGCCAGCGGCGGCATTGGACGGCGGCGTTGGACCGGCTCGAGGCGCTGGCCGCCGCGCAAACCCCGAAGCGGAAGAAGTCATGAGCGATGACCGAGTGAGCAACGCCGAGGTGAACGAGACCACGCTGCGCCTCGAGCGGTTGATCCCCTCGCCGCCCGAAATTCTCTTCGCGCTCTGGACCGAGCCCGCTCAACTCATCAGATGGTGGGCGCCGGAGGGTTACGAGCCCTCGGTTGACGCCCTCGACACGAGGCCCGGCGGCCGCTGGCGCACCACCTTGCGCCGGCCCGACGGCAGCATGCTGGCAACCAGCGGCGTCTATCGCATCATCGAGCCGCCGCGGCGTCTCGTGTTCACATGGGCCTGGGAAGACCAAAGCGGCGCGCGCGGCCACGAGACCGAGGTCATGGTGAACTTCGAGGCGAGGCCAGGCGGCACCCGCCTCGTACTGGTGCAACGGCGCTTCGAGAGCAAGCAGGTGCGCGACAACCACCATGCCGGCTGGTCGGCGAGTTTCGACCGTCTGACCAGAATCGCAGACTGAACCTACGGGAGACAGGCCATGCCGAAACCGGAAATCATCGGGTCTGTGCGGTCGACCTACACGCGCATCGTGCGCATGGTCTGCGAGGAAAAGGGGATCGAGTATGCGCTGACCGAGAGGCCGCTGCGCGCGCCGGAGATCCTTGCCATTCATCCCTTCGGCAAAATGCCGGTGCTGCGCCACGGCGATTTCGTACTCTGCGAATCCAAGGCCATCGCCACCTATCTCGATCGCAGTTTTTCCGGCCCGCCGGTCATTCCGCCGGATCCCGGCCTCGCCGCGCTCACCGAGCAATGGGTCTCGCTGGTCAACACGGTGATGGACGCCACCCTGATCCGGACCTATCTGTTCGCCTATGCCTTCCCCAAAACGGCCGACGGCAAGCCGGACCGGAAGGCGATCGACGCGGTGACGCCGGCGTTGCGCGAGCAGCTTTCTATTCTTGACAAGGCGGTCGCCAAGACCGGTTATCTCGTCGGCGATCAATTCACCTTCGCCGACATCAATTTGCTGCCGATCCTCTATTACGTCAGGCAATTGCCCGAAGGCGCGGAAGCGCTCGCCACAGCTAGCCACCTCGGCTTCTATTACGACCGGCACGCCGCGCGGCCGAGTTTTATGAGCACCATCCCGCCGCCGGGCCCGCCGCGCAGCGCAAAGCCGAATTAGCGCAAAATTCGTCGCCGTCGATCGAGATCGTTGGTGAAGGCAAGCGCATGGAGATCGTGGGGCCGCCGGATGACCGCGTCCGAATCCGGCCAGACCGGTTCGCCTGAAGCAGCTACATGGGATCGCCCGCAGGCCGATGATGGGTAAACCCGAGGACGATGCCTGGGCCCGAAAATTGGGAGAAGTCTTCGTGACGAACGCGCAGCAACCGGCCATCCGACCATCGCCAGATCCAGCACCGTTGCCTCGGGATGCGACCGAAAACCTTTCGGGCCTCGACCAGGTTCGCGGGATGCGAGATGGAATCTTTGGCATCGCGCCCATGCAGGCGCTGATGAATATGCGGTTGATCGAGGCGGAAGAGGGACTGGTCGTATTCACGGCCATCCCGGAGCAGAAGCACTACAATCCGCAAGGCACCGTCCACGGTGCCTTTGCCACGGCGATCCTCGACTCCGCGATGGGACTTGCCGTCGTGACAAAACTGCCCGCCGGCATCAGTCAGACCACGATCGAATTCAAGCTCGGCTTTATCCGGCCGATGTCGTCGCAGACGGGCGAGGTCCGGGGCGAGGGCCGCGTGATCCATTGCGGCCGGTCGATCGCGATCGCCGAGGGACGCCTGTTTGGAGGCGATGGCAAGCTGATCGCCCACGGGACCACGACGTGTATGATTTTTCAGTCACCACAGGCAACGTCAGGCAAATCTTAAGCGCGCTCAGATCGGATTGAGGCCGAACATAGGGGTGACCTTGAAGCGCCCGTCAGCGCGTGCAGCGAACGGATGCGAAGCGGCCGAGTGATGCGCCGCGCATTTGCTCGGAAGCTTTCGCCGGCGGGCATTGCGGGCCGCATCCATAATCTGGCCGCGGGGGGCTCCGTCGCGTCGAGGACGATGCGTTGGCGACAGCTTCGCGCGAGCGGTCCGACAACTTGCCCACGAGAGCTCTAAGACGTCGGTTTTCGGTTTGAAGCTCCTTCATCAGGAGCAGGGCGGGCGGGGTCAGGCTGCCATAGCGCCTGCGCCACCGATAAAAAGTGCGCGGTGATATGTGGGCTGTGCTGCAAATTTCGGCAATGGAGATACCCGCATCGGCTTCGTACAACAGGTGCAGAATCTCGTTGTCTGTATGCTGGGAGTGTCGCATCGGCGTTATGCTTTCATGTCATCGAGCGAAGCTTTGATTATGGATTGCCGCTGTTCCCTGTGGTTCCTTTCGACGCGGCTGGGTTACGTCTTTAGCTTCCGCTAGTGGCGAATCCGCCGCGATTGCACGATCGTAAGGATTCCTTTCGCGTGGCAGAGCCGGACAGTTTTCATAGGCTTGCACGAACAGCGGCGCGGATCGGCACGGCATTCTGCCATCGGGAGCTCACCTGTTTAGATGAGCGTCGCCAGTAGTGACTGGCAACAATACTATAGTGAAACTATAGCAATCCTAAATGACAAAATTGACATCACAAGCCCGATAGAGGCGTGCTTGCTCCTTCGTTGAGCAGCCCTGAATGTTATTTGGCGTTGCTTCCCGATCGACGGCGGACTGAAATCCAGCTCTTCTTGTACGAAGGGATCGGATTCATGAGCATGTTTTCACGGCGTTCGTTTGTTCAGGCGACCGGGCTTACAGCCGCCGCGTTGGCAACACCAATCGGCATGCCCGCGATCATCCGCTCTGCCCACGCAGCGAGCGGCACGGTCAAGCTTGGGTGCCTGTTCTCCTCTTCCGGAACCATGGCCAATATCGAAGGCCGCCTGAACCATGTGGTTCGCATGGCGGCCGACGAAATTAACGCAAAGGGCGGCGTCAATGGCCGCACCATCGAAGTCGCTGTCTCCGATCCCGCCTCGGACTGGCCGCTCTATGCGCAGGTCGGCAAGCAGATGCTGGACCAGGACAAGGTCGCGGCGTTGTTCGGCTGCTGGACTTCGGTGTCTCGCAAGTCGGTGCTGCCGGTCGTCGAGCAGGCGAACGGATTGCTGTTCTATCCACTTCACTTCGAGGGCGATGAGAATTCCAAGAACGTCGTCTACGTCAATTCGCCGCCCGCAAGCTCGGTGCTGCCGGCTGTCGATTATCTGATGGGCGAAGACGGCGTCAGCGCCAAGCGTTTCTTCATGCTCGGTTCGGACTATGTCTGGCCACGCACCATCAACAAACAACTCAAAGGCTACTGGAAGTCGAAGGGCATTCCAGAAACAGCCTGGAAGGAAGAATACGTTCCGCTCGGCTTTTCCAACTTCCAGACCCTGGTGAACCAGATTCGCGCCTTCGCGGATCAAGGCGGCGGCAAGCCGATCGTGGTTCTCACGGTCGTGGGCTCGTCGATCCCCGACTTTTTGCGAGAGTTCGCCAATCAGGGCATCAAGGCGACCGATGTACCGGTGCTGGGCCTCGACATGGTCGAGGCGGACCTTGAAGGCCTCAACACCGAGCCTCTGGTCGGCCATCTCAACTGCTGGGCCTATTTGCAGAATGCGAAGTCGCCAGCAAACACGGCCTTCCTCAAGCAATGGGCCGATTACGTCAAGGCCAAGAACGTGCCCTTCAAGGCCGACGTGGCCATCGACCCGATGATTTCGGCCTATGACGCAGTTCACCTCTGGGCGATGGCGGCTGCAAAGGCCAATTCGTTCGACGTCCCCGAAGTGCGCAAGGCCTTTGCGGGCCTCAGTTTCGATTGTCCATCGGGCTACAAATTGGCGATGACGGCCGAAAACAATTATGTCTCTCGTGGCGTGTTCATTGGCTCGGTCAACGAGAAACAGGGTTTTGATATTCTCTGGCAATCCAAGGATGCACCCAAGCCTGTTCCGTTCAGTCCCTACGGCTAATTCGTGATCGGATCGAGCGGCCGCCGGTCTGATCCGGCCCGCCCGCGATCGGTGGGCATCATGCGTCGTCTCCTGGTTGCTGCGGCTTTCGTCGTCGCGGCGTGCGTACCCTCGCTGTTACCGGCCGCGGAGGTGCAGCGCGCGGATTTGATCGGCAAGCTCTGCGGTGATGGGACATCGCTCGGCGACGCCGGCCGTGCCTTGACCGGCATTGCGGCCGACGGCTCATCGGACGAGCGGGTCTGGGCGGCGCGGCTCGCGCGCGCGGTGATTGATCGCAAACTGTCCTGCGATGCCAACGGCGCCGTTATGATCTCGAGCGAAGGATCGCTCGATGCTGTCACCCATGCGCAGCGGACCGCGGCTGAGGGCAGCCGATCGCCGCTGCTAAGCCTGAAGAACCGGGCTGTGTTCGACACCGCTGACGCAGCACTTGTGCTGCGTACCACGCAGGATAAGGCGCGCCGAGCCGCGGCGTTGCATACGCTCGAGCGTCAAGCCGCAAGGCTGCCCGAACATCTGTTCGAGGCCGCGGCCGAACAAGAGAGCGATGCTGGTTTGAAGGCGCAGATGACGGCGGTGGCGCAGGCGGCCGCACTGAATTCCGCCGATCCGGTCAAACGCATCGCGGCGCTGGCACGGATCGCGGCCACGCCGGACCGGCGAGCGCTGACGCAGGTCCGCGCCCTCGTCGCCGACCCGGCTTACGCTGCCAACCCCGAGCTCAAACGCGCGGTCGATACCGCCATCACCACCATCGGGCGAGGCATCGCCACCGGCGACGTTCTGGCCACGCTGTACAACGGCCTGAGCTTTGCGAGCATCCTGTTCATGGCGGCGATCGGCCTTGCCGTGATCTTCGGTCTGATGGGCGTGATCAATCTCGCGCAAGGCGAACTGATCATGATCGGCGCCTACGTCACCTGGCTGGTGCAGGAAGCGCTGCGCCACCTCGCCCCGAGCCTGCTCGACTGGTACCTGATCGTTGCTATCCCGGTGGCGTTCCTGGTCACCGCCGCGATCGGCATTGGGCTTGAGGCGATCCTGCTGCGCCACCTTTACCGCCGGCCCTTGATGAGCCTGCTCGCCACCTGGGCCGTGAGCCTGTTTCTGATCAATCTGGTGCGCGTGACCTTCGGCACCCAGAACCTCAACTTCGTGACTCCCTTCTATGTCACGGGAGGGGTGCCGGTGATCGGCGACTTCATCTTCACCTGGAATCGGATGTTTGCGATCGCATTCGCTGTCCTGACGCTTGGGCTCACCTGGGGCTTGATGCGATTGACGCTGCTCGGCCTCAACATCCGGGCGGTCACCCAAAATCGAACCATGGCGGGTTGCATCGGCATCCCGGTGCGGCGCGTCGACATGATGGCCTTCGGGCTTGGCTCTGGCCTTGCGGGCCTCGCCGGATTGGCGCTGGCGCCGATCTACAGCGTCAATCCGCAGATGGGTCAGAACTTCATCATCGACAGTTTCATGGTCGTCGTGCTCGGCGGGGTCGGCACCATCGTGGGAACGGTGGTCGCAGCGCTTGAGGTTATCGTGCTGCTGATGATCATCGCGTTCCTGCAATGGCGGCCGGAGGGCTTGTTTGCCATCAAGGGACGCCGCAAATGAAACCGCTGGCGTCGGATCGTGCCTTCCTGATTCTCCTGGCCACGGTGCTGGCGGTGGCTCTGCTGCTCGTCATTTCCATCGCGACCCCGTTGGGTCTCTCCGCCTATCTGGCCAATGCCATCGGTCAACTCGCGGCCTTCGCGGTGCTGGCGCTCTCGCTCGACCTGATATGGGGCTATCTCGGTATCCTGTCGCTCGGACACGGCCTGTTCTTCAGCGTCGGCGGCTATGTCGTCGCGATGCATCTGCTGAAGCATTCTTACGAGGTCACCGGCAAGGTGCCGGATTTCATGCAGTTCATGGGATGGTCCGCGTTTCCGTTCTACTGGGCGGGCTTCGGCTTTTTCCCTTATGCGCTGCTGGCGACGGTGGCGGTGACGCTGCTGATCGCCGGGGTGTTCGGCTATGTGTCGTTTCGCTCGCGCGTCGGCGGGGGCTATTTTGCGATCATCACCCAGGCGCTGGTCTATGTGGCGATGCTGCTGATGTTCCGGAACGATACCGGATTCGGCGGCAACAACGGCATGACGGGCTTCGCGGTGGTGTTCGGCTGGCCGATCGGCCTGCGCGGTGTCGTCATCGCCATGGCGGCGGCCTCGGTTCTCGTGCTGGGCATGACCTTGCTGGGGTGCCGCATGCTGCTTGCGAGCCGCTTCGGAGTCCTGATGATCGCCGCGCGCGACGACGAGGTGCGGCTGCGCACGCTGGGCTACGAGACGCTGCGGCTGAAACTTGTCGTCTGGTGCCTGTCGGCGCTGATCGCGGCGCTGGCCGGCATGCTCTATGTGCCGCAGGTCGGCATCATCAACCCGCGGCTCTTGGCGCCTGAATTGTCACTCGAAATCGCGGTCTGGGTGGCGATCGGCGGTCGCGGCCATTTGATCGGCGCGGTGATCGGCGCCGTCCTGGTCAACGCGTTCAAGTTCTGGCTTTCGGCGGCGGCACCCGAGCTGTGGCCCTTCATCCTGTCGGGACTGATCATGCTGGTGGTGCTGGTTTTCCCGAACGGGCTGATCGATCTGGCCAAACTGAAGCTGGTTCGACCAATGGGTGTGAAGCGCTTGTCGTCCGAAACGCCGGAGCTGCGCTGATGGGTGGTGCTGCATTGTTGGTCGATAGCGTCATTGTCGAGTTCGGCAGTTTCCGGGCCATCGACATGCTGTCGCTCGCGGTCGATTTCGGCGAGGTGCGGGCCGTGATCGGCCCAAACGGCGCCGGCAAGACGACACTGCTTGATGTGATCTCCGGTATCACCCGTCCGAAGCAGGGCCGGGTGATGTTCGATGATGCGACCGATATCACGCGCGCCAGCGAGGCCGCGATCGCGCGGGCCGGCGTTCGCCGCAAATTCCAAAAACCGAGTATTTTCGAAGGCCTCAATGTGCACCAGCACATCGCCATCGGGGCGCAGGGTGGGTTGCGTCGCTCGCTTTCGCAAGGCGCGCTCGTCAAGCGGGTGGATGAGGTGCTCGAGGCGGTGGGCCTGGCTGACCTTGCCCAGCGTTCGGCATCGGAACTCGCGCATGGACAGAAGCAATGGCTGGAGATCGGCATGGTGATGGCGTCGAACCCGAAAGTCCTGATGCTGGATGAGCCGGTGGCAGGCCTGACGGAAGAGGAAACCGAACGCACCGTCGCGCTCGTCCGCAACCTGAAGCGCGCCGACCGCGCCATCGTCGTCGTCGAGCACGACATGGATTTCGTCGAACGCATCGCCGACCGGGTCACCGTGCTGCATGAGGGCAGAACCCTGTTCGAGGGCTCAATGGCGAATGCGCGGGCCGATGAACGCGTCGTCGACGTGTATTTGGGGCGTTGACCATGCGGTTCCGCGTCGAAGGCCTGGATCAGCATTATGGCAGCGCGCAGGTGCTGCGCCGTGTTGGTTTCGAGATCGCTCCCGGCGAGTGCGTGGCCGTGCTCGGCCGCAACGGCGCCGGCAAAACCACGCTGCTGAAATGCCTGATGGGCGTGCTGCCGGCCACGCGCGGGCGGGTTCTGATCGATGAGACCGAGATCACGGGCTGGTCGTCGCACCGGCGCTCGGTCGCGGGCCTTGGGTATGTGCCGCAGGGCCGCGAGATCTTCTCGGAACTGACGGTCGGTGAAAACATCGACGCCGCGGCACGCGCGCATGGCACCTTCGGCACTGCGACCATGGAGGAGACCATCGCGCTGTTCCCGGTACTGCGGCAGATGTGGCGGCGTCCCGGCGGCGCGCTGTCCGGCGGGCAGCAACAGCAGCTCGCGATTGCGCGCGCCCTGGTGACGCGGCCGAGCCTGCTGATCCTGGACGAACCCACCGAGGGTATCCAGCCCAATCTCGTCGCGACGATCCGCGACGTGCTGGCCTCGTTCAAGGGCAAGATCTCGCTGTTGCTCGTGGAGCAATATCTCGATTTCGCAATCAGCCTCGCCGACGCCTTTGTCGTGCTGTCGCGCGGCAGCGTCGTCGAAGCAGGCCGCACCGAATCCTCAAGCCGCGAACTTCTGAGCCGGCACATCGCCATCTGACAGCCACCAGCCACGGAGCAAACCAATGTCTCGCCGTCACGAAATCTCCTCGGCCCCCGAAAACATGGTGTGGGGATATCTCGACAGCGCCACGCCGCCGGTGCTCGAGATCGCCTCGGGCGACACGGTGACGCTGCATTCCTTTCCGGCGGGCGGCAAGGAATCGCTGCCGGAGGATCGCAGCCTGGTGCCGGCCGATTATCTCGCGGCCCTCGACACCATGGTGCAGGGGCCCGGACCCCATTTCATCACGGGGCCGGTCTATGTGAAGGGTGCGCAGCCCGGCGACGTGCTGCAGGTCGATATTCTCAATGTGAAAGTACGCCAGGACTGGGGCTTCGTGTCGATCCTGCCGCTGCTCGGCACGTTGCCGGACGAGTTTACCGAATATGAAACCATCCATCCGACGGTCGACCACGCCCGCAATGTTTGCGTGATGCCATGGGGCGTGGAAATTCCGCTCGATCCTTTCTTCGGGATCATCGCAACCGCGCCGCCGCCGGCCTGGGGACGTTGCGGCTCGCCGGTGCCGCGCAGTTTTGGCGGCAATATGGACAACAAGGAACTCCGTCCCGGGACGACGCTTTACCTGCCCGTGTTCAACGAAGGCGCGCTGTTCTTCGCCGGCGACGGCCACGGCGTGCAGGGCGACGGCGAGGTGTGCATCACGGCGCTCGAGACCGGTGTGACCGGCACCTTCCGTCTCACGGTTCGCAAGGACATGGACTTGTCATGGCCCTTCGCGGAAAGCGCCACCCATCTGATGTCGATCGGCCTCGACGAGGATCTGGACGACGCGGCCAAGCAGGCCGTGCGCGAGATGGTGAAACATGTTTGCGAACGCACCAACCTGTCGCGCAATCAGGCCTATATGCTTTGCTCGCTCGCCGGCAACCTTCGTGTGACCCAGCTTGTCGATGGCAACAAGGGCATCCATATGCTGCTGCCGAAAGCATATTTGTGAGAGGCGCAAACGATAGCGCCGTCGAGCATCAGCCAATCGTGTCAGTCGAGCTTGCTTGGACGTCGGCTACGCGGCCGGCTTGTTGGTGGAGCATATCGCTGATTGATCAGGCCGCCCGGATCCGTGCTGGGAATCGATCCGCCTCCGCCGTGCATCGAAGTCGCCCTGCCCGCCGGCGCGGTCGGCGATTACGACAGTGAGCTTCCAGCGACCAGCGCCGTCCGGCTCGATGCGTTCGATCTTGACCGCAGCTCCGTCTAAGATCAGAGGCTTCGTTGAGAGGGTAGCGCGCGTTTCACCGGTGGTCCGCTGGACGCAGTGCAGGCCGAGAATCGGCGCCAAAGTATACCGGGCGGCGCGGTTGTTTCGATGGCCGACATGGTGCCGACCGATGGGCTGGTCCACACGCGGTTCTATCACGACATTCTGCGGCCACAAGAGATCCTCCACTGTCTTGGCGAGACAGCGGTTCGGACCGAAACGGGTGCGCTCTGCGTCGCCGTCGTGCGCTCAGCGCGCGCGGGTGCCGGCGACGCCGTGGACAAGGGGCAATTCGGCCAGCTCTCGCATCACCTTGCACGCGCAGCACGGCTCACCGTTCGCGTTGCCGACGCGACGCGTGAGCGGACCTCGCTTGAGCACGCGCTCGATGCGCTTGACCACGGCATCATCCTCGTCGACGGGGCAGCGGGCCTCGTCTGGGCTAACCGCGCCGCCGATCGCTTCCTTACCGCCAATGACGGGCTCGCGCTGGTGCAAGGGGTCGTGCATGGCGCGTCGGTCGCGACCACCCGCGCCCTCGCCGCGCTGGTGGCAGGCGCCGCCGCGCGTCGGCGTGGGCCCGGTGCCATACGGGCCGAACGACCGTCGCTTCTTGAATCGTACATTGTCTTTGCCGCGCCGATCGGAACCGCGGAGCGCTGGCCCGCTGCAGGGCGCGCCGCGGCGGTTCTTGTGGTCACCGATCCGGCCGCCGGCCTCGGCGCGGACCAGGCACTGCTGACGGCGATCTACGAGTTAACTCCGGCCGAAGCCCGCGTCGCGCTTATTGTCGCTGCCGGCCAAGGCCTGCCCGAAGCGGCGCGCGCGCTAAAGGTCAGCCCGAACACCGTGCACACGCACCTGCAACGCGTCTTCCGCAAGATGAGCGTGCGCCGGCAGGCTGAGCTCGCGCAACTCGTCGCGCAGTTGCCTCGTCTCGCGAAACGGCACACCGAAGAGTGAGACTGCACCGAGCATCGCGCGACGCGAGCAGGAGACGGATGAACGCCTGTCTTCTCCTTCTTCAAGCATCACGCTGACTGCCGGCCGTCGGTGGCCGGGTTGCCGCCAGCCAGGCAGACCAGCGCGGCGGCGACGCCGGCGCCGTATTCGGGATCGGCCTTACGTGCCAAGGTTAGGGTCGTCGATCCGTGTCGGCTTTCAGTTGCAGAAGGCCCAACAATAAATCGTCCCGCTGGCTGGTAAGATGGGCAAGATCGATGCCGGCCAGCTCCTCGGTTACGCCCTGCGCAATCGACCCGTTGAGTTCTTTGTTCAGGGACAGGTTGCCTAAGTCGCGCCACCAGCTTTCGAGCGGCGGCCCCAAATGCTCCAGCACGTGGGCGATGCCGCCGGGGCCCCCCGACAGATGTAGATTGAGGAAGGGGCCGAGCAACGCCCAACGCAGGCCTGGACCATGAGCAACCGCCGTGTCGACATCTTCAACCGACGCGATCCCCTGCTCCACCAGGTAGAAAGCCTCACGCCACAGTGCCGCCTGGAGACGGTTGGCGACGTGCCCCTTGACTTCACGGCGGATGTGAATCGGCTTCTTGCCTATCGACCCATAGAACGCGAGCGCCTTTTTGACGGCAGCTTCGGATGTCAGATGGCCGCCGACCACCTCCACCAAGGGCATCAAATGAGCGGGATTAAATGGATGTCCCAGCAGTACCCGTTCGGGATAGGCGGCTGCATCCTGGATGTCGCTGATCAAGATACCCGACGAGCTCGTCGCAATAAGGCTCGTGGGGGGCACCACTGCGCTAATCCTGGCCAGGAGATCACGCTTCACATCGATCCTTTCCGGACCGTTCTCCTGGATGAATGCACAGCCTTCGACGGCGCGCGTGACATCGGGATCAAAGCGCAGCCGGCTTCGCGAGGCGCCCTCGGCTAGGCCCACACGCTCCAGCGCCGGCCAAAATTCATCAACAAGTGTCCGCAAACGTTTCTCGGCCCCGTCCGCCGGATCGGTCGCGGCTACATCGAATCCCCTGGCGAGGAAGTAGGCGGCCCACCCGGCGCCGATCACTCCGGTACCGACGACGCCGATCCTGCCCGATAACGGTTTGAAGACCATCTCAAACTCCACTGGCGCAACGAGAAGGAAACATGCGGATCAATTGGGCTGAGCGCGTCGCCACGTCAGGGCGACTGTCTTCAGCGCACCATGCAAGCGTAGTGGTCCGTCAGTGCGCAGTTGCAGACGTTTGCCATTCAGTTCTACTAACCGCACCTGCTGTTGTCCGAGCCAATTCGGAAAGAAGCTCACTGCCATTTCATGGGACAAGGATTTCTTGGCCTCGTCGACGAAGAAGCGACCTGAATAAGCGACGTAGGAGCTTCCCGCGGCGGCGTACTCTTCCGGCGTGGCGTGCAAGAGATCTCCATCGGCGAACGGAGGTCGTTCGCGACGCTGCAATTGCGCCGACATGTAGCCATCGGGAGTATACAGTATGAAGCCGAGTGGATGCTCACCCCAGGGATGACTTTCGATTCCCGTTGCGATGTCACGTTCGACATAGCTAACCAACGTCCATGCGCCGATTAGTTGTTCTCTCAAGGACGTTTCGTTCAATGCCGTGTTCCTTCAGTCTTCTTGCCAGTGGTCGCTCGATGCGCTGCCTAGCCGATCACTCAATTTGACCAGCAGCTTCATGTCCGGCCGGCGCGCTTCGCGTCGATCGCGTTCGATGCGGGCACAGCGTCCTCGGAAATGGCGCAGATGACATGATCTGCCGGGTTTTCGGCATAGAGCTCTTCAACCAACGCCGCGTGTCGCCGCAAAATGTTGCGTTGATTAAGCGCGCCCTTGTCCGTCAGCTCACCGGCATCAATGGACAGCTGTTTGGTCAGGAACGCCAAGCGCAGCACGCGCTGTGCGCTGCCGGTCGCCCGTTTTGCCAGCGCCATCAATTTGGTGCGGAGGCGCGCGCGGACTGTGTTGTTGTCAGCGATGCCCGGCCCCGACGGAACGGCTAATACGGTGACATGGTGCCGATTTTCGCCGGCGATTACCACGTCACGAACCTCTGGCGCCAAATGCTTCAGCAACTGCGTCCGCAGCAACCCGACCCGCACCCAGGTGCCGGTGACCAGCTTGAAATCTTCCGCGATACGTCCGTCGTAACGGAATCCGCTTTGCGGATTTCCAGCGTCCACCCAGTCCAGGGCATCGCCGGTTCGAAAGAACCCCTCGTCATCGAAGGCCTCGGACGTGAGATCATCCCGTTGCCAATAGCCCGGGGTCACGGACGGACTTCGAACGCGGGCTTCCAACCTGCCGTCGGTCGGCGTGAGTTTCAGTGTCACGCCGGGCATCGGCAAACCGACGCGACCGGCCGAGGTGGCATGGACATGGCGGTCGGCCGCTATTGGGCCTGCTTCCGTCGAACCGAGCATCCCCACAAACGGAATGCGCTTGCCGGTCGTCTCGAGCGCGAGCGCACCGAAGGCATCGCAGACGTGTTGAGGAATGCTTGCGCCCGCATATTGCAGAATCCGAAGGCGACTGAAGAAATTCTCCCGCAGAATGCGGTCTTGGCGCAACCAGGGGACCAGTTCTTCGTAACTCTTCGGTACGCTCGAATAGATAACCGGCGCCACCTCGCGCAAATTGCGAACCGTCTCCTCAATCAAACCCGGCAACGGTTTGCCATCGTCGATGTACAGCGTTCCGCCATTGTACAGCGTGAGGCCGAAGTTGACGGTGCCGCCGAGCACATGATTCCACGGCAGCCAGTCGACCAGAATCGGACGTTGCTCGGCGAGCCAAGGATAGCACGTGAGCAGCATCTGCAGCGTGCTGCACAGCGTGGCCTGCGTGCTAATGACGCCCTTTGGAAATCCAGTTGACCCGGAGGTGAACAGTAGCTTGGCCATCGTGTCGGGAACAATGGCCCCGACGGCGGTGTCAACGGCTTCCGTCGGAACGGTAGCAAGCAGTTCCTCGAACGGCGTTGCCGAGCGGCCGCAGTCGCCGCGTCCGATCACGACTTCGGCGTCAGCCGAGATGCAGGCGCGAATGGCCGCCGCATAGCGCGCTCCATCGTCGGCGAAAACCAGACTCGGGCGGACCATGCCGACAATGTCACGCAATCTGGTGAAATCGGCGGACAGCAAGGAATAAGCCGTCGACAGCGGCACGAACGGTACTCCGACATGCAGGCATGCGAGAGACAGCAGGCCGTGTTCGATTCCGTTGCCTGACAAGATCAGCACTGGGCGCGCCACGCAGTGGGGGCGATCGAGCAGCGCCTGTCCGATGCTGCGCGCGGCGCCGAGTGCGTTGCCATAGGTCACCGTCCGCCAGCTCTGACCGGCGCGTCGTGCGAGCAGCACCCGATCGGGTGCCGCCGCTGCCCAGTGCTCCAGCCGCTCGGTCAAGCGGCTGGGATAAGGGCCGAGCTGTTCGGAATTGCGGACACGAACGCTGCCATCCGGACCAGCTTCGAAAACGCCATCACCAAGTGCCACGCGACTGACGGGATTTCCCATTGCCATCACTCCGCTGCTACAGGGCGAGGCGAAACCTTGGACGCTCGCTTTTCCAGAAAGGTGTTTATCCGCGCCTTGGCGTCAGCGTCGCCAATGGCGAGCGTCGCCATCAGGCTTTCCATCAAAAGCCCGCTCTCCGGATCGGAGCGTGCAATGCGCGGCAGCGCCTGGAGCATCGCGAAATTGCTCAACTCCGTATTGGCGGCTGTTCGCTCCGCCAACTCGATACCTTTGGCGATTCCCTGCCCGTCCCCGACCACATATTGAGATAGACCGAGCGACACGCCTTCTTCGGCACTGTAGATCCGACCCGTCAGCATCATATCGATCATGCGCGCCGTGCCGATCAGGCGAGGAATTCGCACCGCGCCGCCACCGCCAACGAATATCCCATGCATGCCCTCTGGCAGCGCGTAGTAGGCGCTACGTTCGGCCACTCGGATATGTGCCGCAGCTGCCAGTTCCAAGCCGCCGCCGATCACCGCGCCGTGCAGCACCGCGATCACCGGCACATTGCCGGATTCGATCAGATCGAAAGCACGATGCCAGGCGCGCGAAATACGTAAGGCCGATACTCCACTCGCGCCCCCGATAAGGGAAAGATCCGCGCCCGCAGAAAAGTCGCTGCCTTCGCCATGCAATATGACGGCACGCGTCTCCTCCGGCAGGTCGCTGAAGAATGCCTCGATACCGGCGATCATCGCGGCATCGATGGCATTTCTCTTGGCAGGCCGTGACAGCCGCACCAGCGCCACCGGACCGCGCTGGCTCACGATCACGCCATCCGGCAAAACCTGCCTCGCTCGGCCGTTGTAGTTCTCTGCGGGGACTTCGCCTTCAACAGAACCAGCTTTGCCGCGCATCGTGCGATCCTTTCCAACTTCCTGGATGTCGACCGCCTCGGTGTTTTTCTCTGGCGGCCTGCTGCAAACAAGTAGCTGGTCAGCGGACAGACACGTAGGCCGACGACGTACTTCCATTCATACTGACGCGCACTTTTCACTCAGCCGCATGACCATGCTTTGCTGCGGGACTGTGGTGAGTGTCACCGAGATAGCGTGAGACACGTGTGCGGTGGCCAATCAGCCGGACGTCATTTCCGTAACATCCTTACTCAATGGAAAGTGATCGCGGACCTGCTTGCGCGGCCGCTGGGGACAACCAGTTCAGCACGTGCCCGAGAGAACGTGTTCAAATGACGTTGAACTGGAGGCCATGATGCATCCTCGCGGCAACTTCCTCAGTCCGCCAGAATTAGCTTTCGAAAGCTGGAGGGCTTTGCTCCGGTCGCTCGGAGGTCGATACAACTTGGAGGAGGTCGATCCCAAAGTCTTTGCCGGTTGGGTGCGACCGCAAAGCGTATGCGGCTTCGAAGCAATTGATCTTGGCTGCAACGCCCCGCGTATCGAGCGGACACACCGGGATATTCGCCTCGATGGCATGGAGCACTATTACGCGCTGTTTCAGTTTGCGGGCCAATCAAAGATGATTCAGAACGATCAGGCCGTGGTGCTGGATGTCGGCGATGTTGCACTCGTCGATTCGACCCACCCGGTGACATATCTTACTGACCAAACACCAGGCCAGTGGCTGTCGCTGCATTTGCCGCGCAAGTCGCTGGTGTCCCATCTTGGATTGGAGCCGCAGGGTGGCTTGCGCAGGCGCGACGGAACGCTTGCAGGTCGCCTGCTGTTCAACCTCGTCTTGGACACCGTTAACAATATTGTCCCATCGTCCACCCGGACCGAGCCCTACATGCAGCTGGCGATTTATGATCTTCTTGGCGCGCTGTTCGCGGGCTCCGATCCCTCGCCTATCTCCCCTTATACAGACAAGCTATTCACGCGCGTCTGCGGCATCATCAAGGATCGCTTCACCGATCCGGACCTTGGCCCTCCCGAGGTGGCGAAAGACGTGGGGATTTCGCTGCGCTATCTCCAGAAGCTATTCGCGGTACGCGGCTCGACCTGCAGCCATTTCATACAGTCGCTTCGCCTGGATCATGCGGCGAACCTGCTGCATCGCCGGACATTGATGCAGAAAAGGCAACCGCTCAGCGAGATTGCCTACGCCTGCGGCTTTCTCGATTACAACAATTTTGCACGGGCATTCCGCCATCGCTTTGGCCATCCGCCACGCGCCGCCGGAGGGCTATGAAGGACGCATGTTGCAAGTCGACGGTATCAAATCAACCCCAGCCCCTTCATGCTCGCATGCCCGTTCTTGCCGACCATGATGTGGTCGTGCACGGCGATGCCCAGCGGCTCCGCGATGGCGATGATGGTCATCTTGATATCCGCCTGCGAAGTTGTCGGATCGCCGGAGGGATGATTGTGCATGATGGCTCTCAGCGACCTATCGCGCGAAGGACGTCGCACTGGGCTCGGTCGCGCTCACCCCGCGCGGATGTTCTTTGACCGCATCCATGACGCGCGTCGAGTAGACGAGCGCCGCACCCGCGTTGACGGCAACGGCGACGCCAAGCGCCTCCGCAATTTCTTCCTTTGAGGCGCCGTGGCGGATAGCGGCTTGGCTATGGACCGCGATGCATCCATCGCATCGCGCGGTGACGGCGACCGCCAGAGCGATAAGCTCGCGCATCTTCGCTCCGAGCAGGTCCTGTTTCTGACCGGCCGAACTGAGTTCAACATAGCCCCTTATGGTCTCGGAGCTAAGCTGACCGATCTCCTTAACGCCTGCCGCCAATTGTCCTCGATATTCATTCCAGTTGAGCATCATGTTGATATTCTCCATCGTAGTGGCTTGGCGGCCGCAAATCGCATTTGAGGCGCCCGTGTGCAAGCTGTGCGCAAACGAAGTCATCAGGCGGCAATCCCCTGGTATCTGAACTCAGTCGTCATCCCGGCCTCCATGTGGTACAGGTTATGACAGTGGAACGCCCACCGGCCCGGGTTGTCGGCCTCGAAGGCGATGCGGACCCGGCTGCTCGGTGACACCAGGACGGTGTCACGGACAGCGCCACGGAACGGCCGCCCGTCTATCGCCACGACCTGGAAAACGTGACCGTGAAGATGAATCGGATGCGCCATCATCGTGCGGTTGACCAGCTCGATCTCGATGCGTCGAGTTCTCCTCGACGCCTATGCAGTGTCGACTGCACGCATCGTTCTTCTCCTTCTTTAGGCCTCATGCTGACTTCCGGTCGTCGGTAGCCGGGTTGCCGCTAGCCAGGCAGACCAGCGCGGCGGCGACGCCGGCGCCGTATTCAGGATTGGCCTTCGCGCAGTTGGCGATGTGGCGCTGCTGGATGTGGACCGCCGCGCCGCCGACGGCGCGGGCCGTGTTGTCGAACAGCGTCTGGCGTTGGGCCGCGTTCATCTTCCGGAACAAATCGCCCGGCTGCCGATAGTGATCGTCGTCGACACGGTGATCCCAGTGCGCCGCGGCGCCCTCGATCTCGAGCGGCGGTTCGTTGAGGTCAGGCTGGTCGGTCCACTCGCCGCGGCTGTTGGGGAAATAGGTCGGCGTCCGGCCGAGGTTGCCGTCGGTGCGCATGGCGCCGTCGCGGTGATAGCTGTGGAATGGGCACTTCGGTGCGTTGACCGGGATGTGGTTGAAATTGACGCCGAGGCGGTAGCGCTGGGTGTCTGCGTAGGAGAACAGGCGCGCCTGCAGCATCTTGTCGGGCGAGAAACTGATTCCCGGCACGATATTGGCAGGAGAAAACGCCGCCTGTTCGACTTCTGCGAAGACGTTTTCGGGGTTTCGGTTGAGCTCGAAATATCCGACCTCGATCAGCGGGAAGTCGCCCTTTGGCCAGACCTTGGTCAGGTCGAAAGGGTTGAAGGGGAAAGCCTTCGCCTGAGCGTCCGTCATCACCTGGATGAACAGGGTCCAACGTGGGAAATTGCCGGCCTCGATATTTTCGAACAGATCGCGCTGATGGGTTTCGCGATCCTTGCCGACGAGGGCCTCGGCTTCCGCGTCCGTCAGGTTCTGGATGCCCTGCTGGGTCCGGAAGTGGAATTTCACCCAGGTCCGCTCATTGGCGGCGTTGATGAAGCTGTAGGTATGGCTGCCGAAACCATGCATATGGCGGAAACTCCGGGGAATACCGCGCTCGCTCATGACGATGGTGACCTGATGCAGAGCTTCGGGCAGCAGGGTCCAGAAGTCCCAGTTGTTGTCAGCGCTGCGCATGCCGGTGCGCGGGTCGCGCTTGATGGCGTGGTTCAGGTCCGGAAAGCGCAGCGGGTCGCGGAAGAAGAACACAGGGGTGTTGTTGCCCACCATGTCCCAATTGCCTTCTTCGGTGTAGAACTTCAGCGCGAAGCCGCGGATGTCCCGCTCCGCATCGGCGGCGCCGCGCTCGCCGGCAACGGTCGAGAAGCGCGCGAACATCGGCGTCTGCTTGCCGATCTCCGAGAAGATCCTGGCCTTGGTGTAGCGGGTGATGTCGTGCGTCACGGTGAAGGTGCCGTGGGCTTCCGACCCCTTGGCATGCATGCGGCGCTCAGGGATGACCTCGCGATCGAAGT
>WNFL01315036.1_pt1 | contig 19133 bp, 13 predicted proteins | sample 5400361 | NCBI WGS metagenome assembly WNFL01 (sample SAMN13153351, study PRJNA577476) | soil metagenome | isolation source: 40 cm soil on Douglas fir-dominated hillslope | place: USA:California | collected 2013-09-17
AGGCCACGCGGAAATCCGCGCCGCGACCTGGGAGTTCCTCCAGCCGCTCGCCGGCTCCTCGGCGGCAACCATCATCATCTTTGTGCCGCTTGCGTTTCTAACCGGCGTGACCGGCGCTTTCTTCAAGGCGCTGTCGCTGACCTTGGCGGCGTCGCTGATCATCTCCTTTCTGGCGGCCTTTTTCGCCATTCCGCTGATGGCCGATTATTTCATCACCGCCAAGGAAGCCCAACACAAGGAACATGTGGGGCCGATTTTCCGCCGCGTGCTCTCGGGCTATCGCAAGACTTTCGAAGGGCTTTTGGCGTTTCCCATGCTTGCCTTGCCGGTGGTCGCCGCGTTTTTGGCAGTCGGATATTTGGCCTACACCCAAGTGGGATCTGGCTTCATGCCCATCATGGATGAAGGCGGCTTCGTCTTCGATTATATCTCCCCGCCCGGCGCCTCGCTCGAAGACACGGACGCGATGCTCCAGCAGGTCGAGAAGATTCTGCGCTCGACGCCCGAGGTGGCTACCTATTCGCGGCGTTCCGGCTTGCAGCTTGGCGGGGCCCTCACGGAAGCTAACGTCGGCGATATTTTCGTGCGCTTGAAACCTCCTCCTCGACGCAACATCGAGGAAGTCATGACGGAGGTCCGCACGAAGGCCCAAAAGACCATCCCCGCGCTGGATGTCGAGACCGCGCAATTGATGGAAGATCTGATCGGCGACCTTACCGCGGTGCCGCAACCGATCGAGGTCAAGATCTTCGGCGACGACCCGGCGGTGCTGAACGAGATTGCGCCCAAGGTCGCAGAGGCCATCATGGCGGTGCCCGGGGTGACCGAGATTAGGGATGGCGTGGTCATCGCCGGAGATGCGTTCGATATCCGCGTCGATCCCTTGAAGGCGGGGCTCGAGGGGCTGACCCCCGACGCGGTCACAACGCAGGTCGAGGCGTATCTTTCGGGGACGGTCGCGACCCAGGTGCGCAATGTCGACCGAACCATCGACGTTCGCGTCTGGGTTCCACCCAATCTGCGTGCGAACCCCAATGACATCCGTGAGCTGCGTCTGAATGCGCCCGACGGTCACCAAGTGGCGCTCAACCGCATCGCGCAAATCACCCTTCTCACCGGTCAACCGGAGATCAACCGTGACAATCTGAAGCCGATGACAGCGGTGACAGCGCGGATCGAAGGCCGCGATCTCGGCAGCACAGCGGCTGAGGTCAAGGCGGTGCTCGACAAATCGGGCCTGTTCACGCAAGGCACCTATTTCGAGATGGGCGGTCTCTATGCCCAGCAGCAGATCGCCTTCCGCGGCCTGATCGCCGTCCTGATTGCCGCGTTCGCCCTGGTCTTCGCGCTGTTGATCTTCCTCTATGAGCGCCTGATGCTGGCAATCCTCATCATCCTGATGCCGCTGAGCGCCATGGCGGCGGTGTTCATGGGGCTTTGGGTCACCGGAATCGAGCTCAACATTTCGGCCATGATGGGTATGACCATGGTGGTGGGCATCGTCACGGAGATCGCAATCTTCTATTTCTCCGAATATGAATTGCTGATCCGCGAGGGCAAGTCCCACGACGAGGCAGTCATCGCGGCCGGCGCCAACCGGTTTCGACCGATTGCCATGACCACCATCGCGGCGATTCTCGCGCTGCTGCCGCTGGCGATCGGCCTGGGTCAGGGTTCGGACATGCAGAAGCCGCTCGCGGTCGCCATCATCTCAGGCCTTATCGTCCAAATGCCGCTGGTTCTGCTGGTGATGCCGCTGGCGTTCTCGGTTTTGCAGCGCAATGTGAGGAGGATCAAAGGCGGGGACAATTCGTCCTTCGGCACCCCGGTGCGGAACCCCGCTGAATGACGCGAGTGTGGTGATGATGCGAAAGCTGGCGGTAGCAATTTTGGTAGTTGGGCTTGGCTCGGCGATGTGCCCGGAAATCGCGGATGCGGCGTGGCATGGCGGNNNGGTTTCGGCGGCCCGCCATCGCACAATCCCGCCAAGGTCGAGGCGCCCAAAGCTCTGCCCAAATTGGCAGGGCCGTTGAATTACCTCAACGCCATTGATGAACTGCCGACTCGGCCCTTGGAATATCCCTTCCCGACTTCGCCCCGCTGCCCCGCTCAAGGCACGGCGAGCATTCCGTGTGCGGCACCAGACTCACCGACAATCGGCGACGCGGCGAGCCAGAGTCCTGATGTTCGATGAATGCGATTTTCATCTATAATGTGGCCGGGCCAATAGTGGACCGGGCCAAACGATCAAAGGGAGGATCCCCATGAAAGCGATACCTGTCGCCAGCGTCATTCTGTCGGTTGCATTCAGCACCTTAGCTTTTGCGGCAGCGGCTCCCAATTACAAGATCGTCGACCGCATCAAGGTTCAGGACGGAGGCTTCGATTACGCCACGTTCGACGCCGCGAATGGTCGCGTGCTTATGGCGCGGCTCGATCTGACCACCGTCGTCGACGTCAAGACCGGAAAAGTGAGCGAGCTCAAAAGCGCGGTGAAAGGGCACATCGCGATGCCGGTGCCGGGCACCCCGCTTCTGGTGGTGACGCAGCGCGGCGGCGGCATCCTGCTCGTCGACGGGGCTGCGGACAAAGTGGTGGCGGAGTTCAAGGGTGGAAAGAATCCCGACGGGGCGACCTATGACCCCTCGTCCAAGCTGGTTTTCGCCATGGATCACGATACCGGCGATGCGGTGGTGATCGACCCGGCAGCGAAGAAAGAAGTGGGGAAGATTGCGGTCGGCGGCGAGCTCGAATTCGCGGTGCCGGACGGCGCGGGCAAGGTCTACGTCAATGTCGAGAACAAGAATCAGATCGCGGTCATCGACGTGAAGACCAAGAAAGTCACGGCGCGCTATGCGCTCAAAGGCTGCGATGGCCCGACCGGCCTTGCCTATGTGGCCTCGGCGAAACTGCTGATCTCGTCCTGCGATGGCGTCGCCAAGGTGGTGCGCGCCGATAACGGGATGGAGGTTGCGTCGCTCCCCACTGCCAAGGGCGCCGATGCGGTCATCTATGATGAAGCACGCAAGCTCGCCTTCATTCCTTGCCGCACGGGCACGCTTGAAGTCCTTTCGCTTGCCGACCCGGCCCATATCTCGATCGTCCAGCACATGCCGACGCAGGTGGGCACGCGGACGGGGACGCTCGATCCGAGCACCGGCCGCATCTATACGATGGCAGCGAAATTCGCTCCGCCCGCGGCCGCCGGCGAACGTCCGCAAGCGGTGCAAGCGAGCTACGAAGTTCTGGTGATCGCGCCTTAACCGCGCCATTGCCGCGATAGCTCAGTTCCGCCGCCCGCGAATGTGAAGCGGGCGGCCGGACTTTGCGCAAGTGAAGTTCTATGGGACGCCCTATCGGGCGCGAAGAGAGAGGACGCCGTAATGAGGAATTGGTTCTGCGCTTCGATGCTGGTGTTGATTCCGGTGGTGGCAATTGCCGCCGATGCGCCGCCCGATTGGGCCTATCCTGTCGCACCCGCGAACTATCAGCCGCCACCGGATAATGGCCAGCCCAAACATGTGGCGGGCAGCACCAAAGCGTTTACCGAAAAGCAGATCAACGACTTTACCGACCCACCCGATTGGTTTCCCGACGAGCATGCGCCGATGCCCCAACTGGTTGCGCACGGCAAGGCGCCGGTTGTCCATGCCTGCGACCAATGTCATCTGACGACCGGCCGGGGTCATCCCGAATCGGGCAATCTCGCCGGCTTGCCGGCCGGATACATCCAGGAACAGATCGCGGCGTTCCGCGACGGCTCGCGCAAAAGCTCGGTCGCAGGACGTTCGGGGAACATGATCATGTTCGCCTCGGCGCTGACCGACGACGACGTCAAAGAGGCGGCGCATTATTTTGAGACCATGAAGCCGGCGGTCTGGACCAAAGTCGTCGAGACGACCACGGTCCCCAAGAGCTTTGTGGGCGAAGGCAATATGCGTTTCGCCTCGGAGGGCAATGCGAAGGAGCCGATCGGCCGGCGCATCATCGAAATTCCCGAAAACGAGGAAGGCGCGAAAGTCCGCGACCCGCATTCGCCGTTCATCGCTTACGTGCCCCCGGGCAGCATCAAGGCCGGCGAAGCCCTGGTCACAACCGGCGGCGGCGGCAAGACCATCCAATGCACCATCTGCCACGGCGCGGATTTGAAAGGGATTGGCAATGTCCCCGGGCTGGCGGGACGTTCGGCGATCTATGTCTTTCGGCAGCTCTACGACATCCAGCACGGCACGCGTAAGGGCACGCCGGTTGCCCTGATGCAGCCCGTGGTCGCCAAGCTCACCCAGGACGATATGATCGCGTTGGCGGCCTATATGGCGTCGCGCACACCTTAAAGGGTGCTGAGGCTCGCCGGATTTACTGGATCCGTCCGCCCGGCGTGAGGCCGCTGGGCACACGCGATGGAATGGTCTTGTCGTAGGAATCGTCGTTCAGCGCTCCGAGAAACGCGATCAGCACGCTCGCCTCGTCATCGGGGTCGCGCAACCGCCGAACGCGGCGATCCACCTGCTGGCGCGTCACATTGGGATTCTGCGGCGCGTGATCATAAAACTTCAGGACTTCGCCAAGCGTTCGGAATGCGCCGTTATGCATGTACGGCGCGGTGTAGGCGAGATTTCGCAACGATGCCGTTCGAAACGCGTACGGCCTGTCCTTGATCCCGCGATCCGATTCCGGGAGCTTCTCATTGTCCGGAATACCGAGAACGTGCGGTTCATAATCGGAAAACATCGGACCATTGTGGCAATTCGAGCAGCCGATGCGTTCGAATCGGCGCATGCCTTGGATTTGTATCGCCGTCATCGCATTGGCGTCGCCGGCCATGTAACGGTCAAACGGCGAGTTGTTGGCGAGGAGCGATCTTTCAAATGCGGATAGAGCTTTGCCGAGATTGGCGCCATTGACCGCATTCTCATCGCCGAACGCTTTGGCGAAAAGCGCGCGATACTCGGGAACGGCATTCAGCCTTGCCACAACGCCATCCACGGCGCCGTCTTCGGGATAGGCATTCCCGCGCATCTCCTCAAAGGCTTTGATCGGCTCCAAAGCCTGAGTTTCGAGGCTCGTGACACGCATGTCCCAAAACATCGGCGCGGCGGCGGGATTGTACTGGCCGGCCCGATTTATTCCGTTGAAGCCAACGTTCAGGAGGGTCTGACTGTTGCGCTTCACGAACGGGATCGCATTGGGAGACGCAAACCGGCGGCTCTCGCCGAGTCCGACACCGTTGACGCCGACGGAAATATCCCGATTTTCGGCATAACCAAATCGAGGATGATGGCAGCTCGCACATGCCACATCCCGGTTCCCCGATAATATCGGATCCCAGAACAGCAGCTTGCCAAGCACCACTTTATCGGAGCTGAGCGGATTGTCCGCAGGGGCATTCACATATCGCGGCAGGGCGGAAAGAGCGTCTCGGCCTCTGCTTTGGCTTTGGCTTTGGCTTTCCAGGATGGGATAAAACAGCAGCAAAAGGGCCGCGCCGCCGCCCAGGATAAGGACATGGGGTTTTTTCATCGTCCCGAAAGAGCCCACGAGCTTACCCATCCCAGATCGACCTTCAGGCCGCCAAGCGACGATACGCCCAGCGCGATCGTGCCACCCGTCGCCTCGACCATTTCACGCGCGATCGCGAGACCGAGGCCATGGCCGCCGCCGGTTTCGTCGAGTCTGGTGCCGCGCACCATCGCCTCGGCCGCATCACCCGATTTGATGCCGGGGCCGTCATCCTCGACCGACAGCAGGATGCTCTCATCCACCGCTTTACCCGCGACTCGAACCTGTCTGCGGGCGAAGCGAACCGCATTCTCCAGCAAAGGACCCAGGATCTCGCTCAGGTCTTCTCCGGTAACAGCCAAGCGCAGCATGTCGGGAATATCGAGCACGTAGTCGAGGCGCATGCCTTTGTCGGTGCGCTCCAGCACCGAGATCAGGCGTTGCGCCACCGAGAGGGGTGCTGCCTGCGCATCCTGACGGGCGTGTCGGCTTGCGGCGGCACGGGCGCGTGCCAGCTCTGCCTCGACTGCGGCCGCCGCGGCGGCGATGGCGCGATCGAGCCCATCGGCTGCAACTCTCGGATCATTGCCTCCCTCGCGGATGAGGCGACTCTGGGCGGCCAGCGCGGCAAGAGGTGTCTTCATGCCGTGCGCAAGATCGGCGGCGCGTTGGCGTGCTCGCTTGACGTCGGTCTCGCGGGCGCTCGCAAGGTCGTTGATGGCCCGCGTCAGGGGCTCCACCTCGCGCGGATAATCGCCGCTCAGGCGTTCCGCCGCGTTATGCCGCAAGGCGGCGAGCTCTCGCCGGAGATGAGCAAGCGGGCGCAATCCGAGCTGAACTTGGATCCACGCGGCCCCGGCGAGGACCGCCCATAACACGAGCAGAAACAACGCCATCATGGTGCCGAACTCCGCGCGCGCGGCATGCAGCTCCTGCTCATCGAGGCCCAGCTGAACGAGAACGCGGTCTTGGCTCCCGGCAGGCTGTACGAATCGCTCGAGGAGGAAGAGCCGATGTCCATCCGGCCCATCGCCGAAGCGGGTCCGCCATTGGAGCGCATCCGCATTCGATGAAGGCGCGAGCACTTGGTCCCAGAGCGAGCGCGAACGTTGGGTCTGCGACTTGTCGCTCATCTGCCAATAGAGGCCGCTCGCCGGCGTATCGAAGCGCGGATCGGTCGGAGCCTGCAGCACCATGATGGAGCCCGCGGCATCGACACTGAGCCCTGCGACGAGTTGGAGGGCGTCGCGGCGCAACTCCTGTTCCACCCGCTCCAAGATCTGGCGCTGGAACAGCACGGTCATGGCCGCCCCGGCGATCGCAAGCGCGATGAAGATCGCCACCGCCGCGCCGGCGAGCAGTCGCAATCTCAGCGAATAGTGCTTCATGCGCTTCGGTCCGTCAGCAGATAGCCGAAGCCGCGCTTGGTCTCGATCCGCGCGGCCCCCACTTTGCGGCGCAGCCGGACGACCAACTGCTCAATCGCGTTGTTGTCGTCGGCCTCGTTGGCGCCGTAGAGATGCTCAGCCAACTCACCTGCAGGCACCGCCCGATGTTGTTGGTGAGCGAGATAGTTGAGCAGGCGGAACTCCAATTGCGACAAGGATACCGGGACGCCATCCAGGCTCACCGTCATCCGTCTCGTATCGATTTGAAGCCCGCCAATGTTGAGGAAAGCGTCGGCGTGCCCCGCCGTGCGGCGTACCAGCCCGCGGACGCGGGTGATCAGTTCACCCATCTGGAAAGGCTTTGCGAGATAGTCGTCCGCGCCCGCCTCGATACCTTCGACTTTCTCCGTCCAATCGGCGCGAGCCGACAAAATCAGGACCGGCAGGAAACGATCGTTGGCGCGCCATTTCTTGAGAACCGACAGACCGTCGAGGCGTGGCAACCCAAGATCGAGGATGGCGATGTCGTACTCTTCGACATCTCCCTTGAACCAGGCATCGTCGCCGTTGTTGGCAAGATCGACGACGAAGCCCGCAGCTTCCAATGCCCGGACAACATCGGGTCCAACATCGGGATCGTCTTCGACCACCAGGGCCCGCATTCAATCCTCAATGGCAACAGAAGCGCCGGTGCGCGCGTCGAGCACAAGTTTGCGCACCTGGCCCGACGACGTCAGCACTCTTATCTCGTAGTTGAGACGTCCGCGCCTCGTATCGAGTCTCACCTCAACCACGTCGCCCGGCAAATACTGCGCTACGAGCGGCAGGATGCGCGTGATCGGCAGTATCTCACCGCGTTGGAGAGCGGCTCTGGCCAGATCATTGTCGCCGCGGTCGCGGTCGCGCGGTCTTGCCCAGCCATCACCATTCGCTGCGAGCGCGATTACGACGGCTAGGGCAGGTGCGAGAGCGTTCTTCATCCTGCGACCGTAACAAGCCCAAGCTGACACGAAGCTGACGGCCGGTGAGGCGCGCCGATTGGCGAGAAACTTAACCAAATATTCTGCGCCCGTCCGCCTCAAAGAAGACTCTCAAACCGTTGCTGACACCACGCTGACGGCGGGTGGCAGCCGGGCGTCAGCTTGCCTTCTGTAAAACGGGGGAAGTGCTCGAATCAGAAAAGGAGAATATTCGTGTCTAACAGAATAGCGTCCGTGCTCGAGACGACGACGATCATGGCCACCTTGGTGGCCGGCGTTTTTTTCGCTTACGACACCCTAGGGACAAACACGTTGCCGGTTCCGGGCGCGGTAGCGAACATCGCCGCGGTGTCCAGCTCCTCCGATAGCCAGCCTCGCATGGCTGAACCCAAGGGCCTGCGCATCAACGCGGCGTGCGGCGAGAACAATTGCGGCCCGGCGGAGGAGCCAACCTCGCGCGCAATCACCGAAGGAAGAACGCCAGGGCTCTAATCGGGAGCGAGGTCGGCAAGCCGGCAAAGCCCGTTGATCATTTGAAAACGACAGAACCCCTATGCCGTTCACGGCGCCAGAACCATTGGACGGCATTCGCCAACAGCGAGTGTCGGACTTGATCAGAATTGCGCTCGCACGTTCGTTCTTTGTGGGCGCAAGTTTTGCGGCCACCGCTGTCGTGATGATCATCTTAGGTCAGACGCCGCAGAGATCCTTCTCGGATTGGGGATTTGTCATTCTGGTCTTGTCACTGCTTTCGGTGTTCTCCGGACTGGCAGTGACGGTGTGGGAAACGCGGCAACGGTGAAATGCGATGGATGCGCTCCTTGGCCTCGACCGAATTGAGACAGCCTTGCAGATGAATTCCGACCTTCCCAACTTTCTCGCCGAGTTTCCCCTCAAGAGAAAATGGCTGGACGAGATCATCGAATTCTTGTTGAGCCGACCGGACGGGACGGCGCATGTGAGCGACATCACACGAGCGCTTGAGGCCATCCCTCGCGATGTGAGCTCGGTTCGAGGGCTTGTCTGCACCACACTTGGTTCGTTCTGTTCCGATCGAAGAGATTTCGACAGAGCTGCCGACTTCGATCTTTTTGCGCGCCTTGCGTTGGGCACCTATCAACTCAGATCTTTTCCCCACTCGCCCGACACTTTGGAAATCCAAAGAATTGAATTTCACGACAAGGCAATGACTCATTTGTGGAGGGAATTCTCCAGCGCTGCGCAGCAACAAATCCCCGCCTGGCCCCGCTTGAACAATCGCGAAAGGCTTATCGTCTTCACCCGCCGGTATCAGGAAAATGCGCTTCTGCAGGATAGGTATGAAAGCTGGTGGTCAAGATACCGACGGTATGAAGAAGCGTGTCCTGCATATGCCGACCGTCGCGAAGAGAAGAATTCTTATGCCTGAGCGAACCGGAAAGAGGGTTGGGGTGCAGTCAGTCTCATAGGCAGAGGCGCATCGCCGGCGCGGGCGACGGCATGGGTTCTTGTCAAACAGGATTTTGGTCAAAAAAAGAGACCCGGAGAGAGGGTCGCCGGGTCTCACAAGCGGCATCCGGGATTCCGGCCAAGGTTCCGAAAGACGCCACCGGTTAGTAGAATATCCCACCAACATTACATCAGCCTGTCCGCGTGATTGTGATTCCCCAATCGATCCCCCGATGTGACGGTGCCGAACAAGGCGATTTGGACGCTGCCGCGCGTTCTTCCGCGAAAAGAGACCTTCCGGAGGGCCGACTCGACGGAGCATCTACGCGAATTTCGGCGAGTTGCCCGGCCGCATATGATGCAGGGCCAGCAACGCTGTGAGTCGGCCCACAAGCTAATGTTAAGTCAGGTGAATTTTGCGGATGCGAGCCCAAGCGCACGCGCAAGGTTCTCGCAGCGGTCAGCGCGTTGGGGATTCCGCTGCTCGATCGGTCCCTGCGATTGCCCAAATGGTCAGCAGGCATCCCCTGACTGACGGGGATTCTCAATGGTGTCCGCGTGCTTAATTATTTTTCATCAAAACGGCGATGACTCAGCTTTATTCATCCCAGCGACAAATGACGATACAAATGCCATTGCCGGAGGGGCGAGCAAGCCTTCATCGGTGGTGTGTCCGAGTAACGGTCGACAATCCGTGAACGGAGGAGGATGCGATGCCCAACAAGAATTATGATGGTTTACAACGGTTTCAGCCGCGAAGAAGGACTGCGGCGCTGGCCGGATTGCTGCTCAGCGTCGCGTTCATCGGCCCCAGTCTGGCCGATTACAAAATCGTGGACCGCATAAAGGTCCCAGACGGCGGCTTCGATTACGCGACATTCGATGCCGCGACAGGCCGGGTCTTGATGGCGCGGACCGACTTCACCACCGTCATCGACGCAAAAACCGGCAAGGTATCGCAGCTCAACAGCGCCGCCCCCGGCCATATGGCAGTGCCGGTCCCCGGCACCAGCCTGATCGTGTTGCCGCAGCGCCCGGGAATGGTTCGCATCGTCGACATGGCCACGGACAAAGCGCTCGCCGATATCAAGGCGGGAGGAAATCCCGATGGCGCCGTTTATGACCCGTTCTCCAAGACGGTTTTCGTGATGAATCACGACAGCGGCGAATCGACGGTGATAGATCCTATTGCGCGCAAAGCCGTTGCGACGATTCCGGTTGGCGGAACCCTGGAATTCCCGACGAGCGATGGTGCCGGCAAGGTCTTCGTCAATGTCACGTCGGTTCCCGAAATCGCCGTCATCGACGTCAAGAGCAAGGCCGTGACCGCCCGTTATAAGCTTGACGGCTGCAGGGGCGCTTCCGGGCTTGCCTATGCGGCGAAAGCCAAGCTGCTGATCTCGTCCTGCGGCAACGGCATGGCGAAGGTGTTGCAAGCCGATACGGGCAAGGAGGTCGCGTCGCTGCCTATCGCCCGCGGGCCCGATGCCGTGATCTACGATCCGGTGCGTCAACTGGCGTTCATCCCCTGCGGCGGCGATGGCGTGCTGGAGGTGATCTCGGTTGCCGATCCTGCCCATGTGACAATGGTCGGCCACGTTCAGACCGAACCAGGATCCCGGACCGGAACACTCGATCCGCAAAGCGGACGCTTGTATTTGATGGCATCCAAACCCGATCCGGCGGGGACGCCTGGTCCGGGCGGCCGTGGGATTGCGCGCGTTCCAGGGACATATGAAGTGCTGGTCATCGCGCCTTGATGGCGGCGACTTGGGGTGTGTTAAAATTGCGGCGCGCCCAAAAAATCTCGCGACGCGTTATGAGAATCGTGCAGCGCGTCATGTGCGTCGTGTTATATGCGGCGTTGTTACATAGAATCGCGATAGGCGATCAGAGCAAGAGGCAAAGGGAGTACCGCTGAACGGTACTGTTCGGAGGATTCCGGCCCTAACGGAGACGTGCCACGTTCGGCACCGGGGGGTCATTTTGAATCCGACGACATCCAAGCTCGCCACCCTTATGGGGTCGGCGTCATTGTTGACATTGACGAGCGTGCTCTCAGCGCAGGCGCAACAGGTCGCGCAGGCGCAGACGACACAAGCCGGGGAAGTGCCCGAGCAGGTCCTGATCACCGGTTCGCTCATTCATGGCACCGCCGCGGTCGGCGTTCCTGTCACGAATCTCAGTGTCCAGGATTTCAAAACCACCGGCGCACAGACCACGGCCGACCTGTTCCGCACCATTCCGGTGGCCAATGTGTCCCCTGGCGCGGTTGCGACCAACTCCGGCGGCCATCAAGAGAGAGAGACACGCGTCAACATACGCGGCCTCGATCAGACGGGACCCCGCTCGCTGCTGATGGTCGACGGCTACCGGTTTCCGCCCCAGGCCGACGGCATTTGCGCCATCGACCCCTCGATCATTCCCTCGCTGGCGCTCGACCGCATCGACATATTGGCCGATGGCGCATCGGCGACCTATGGCTCGGACGCCATCGCCGGCGTGATCAACATCGTACTGAAGCGCGGCTTTGACGGCGCCATCACGCAGTTCACCTATTCTTCGCCGGATTCCGGCGGAACTCACTATCAGGCTTCGCAATTGTGGGGCCGCACCTGGGACGGCGGCGACATCACGCTGACCTATGAATGGACCGACGAATCGCCGGTGCTGGGTTCGGCGCATTCGAAATACACCGGCAATTATACGCCATGGGGATTGGATGACCGGACGCCTCTCGGCGCGTCCTTACCCGCGACGCTGTCGACCGGCGCGCCGGCGCAATCGGCGGCCCTTGGCTTGGGAACAGCGGGGAGTTTCGGAACGAACTGCTCCAATTGCTTCGCCATCCCGAAAGGCAACGGCACGGCCTTCAATCCCATCAATGGCGGCCTTGGCCCCACGACTCCCTTCAGTGCCTCGCAGCTGAATTGGGCATCGTTCAACACCGCGGGCAATTCGGGCACCAATGGTGCCCGCAACGAGTTCGACCCCTTCCACAATGGCATGGCCTATGAGATCGCCCCGCAGCAGCGCAATTCGGCCGTCATCACGGTCGATCAGCGTCTGACCAGGAACATTTCGTTCTATGGCTCAGGCTTCTATGCGAACCGCCGTGTCGAACAGATTGTGGCGGCAGGCGCCAATCAGGTCACCACCGACCTTCTTACCGTCGGCGTTCCTACGTTCAATCCGTATTATCCGACGGGCGGGGCTCCGACCAATCTGCGCGTGTCCTATGACACGGGACGCGAGATACCGATCTATCTCAACGCCTATGAATTGTCGCATCGCTATCAGTTCGGACTGAACATCGATCTGCCGGGCGATTGGCACGGCCAGGTCTATGACGCCAGAAGCTATGATTCCAACCGCTATTACCACCTCGGCGTGGTGAACAAGGCCGCGGTATCGGCGGCGCTGGGGTGGACGATTCTGCCGGTGGCAGCCAACGGCACGGCGCCCGGCATCGCCACTTGGACCAGGCCCGCAGCGGTGCCTTATCTGAACCTGTTCTGCGATCCCAACGTCATCCAGTGCAACTCCAGGACCACGCTGAATTACATAACGGGTTACCGCTATCTGGACGACCAGTTCGCCATCGATGAGAAAGGCACAAGGTTCGATGGTCCGCTGTTCAGCGTACCGGCGGGACAGGTCAAAGCCGCAATAGGCGCCACCTACACGACGTTCGATGGGCGAACAACACCGGCAACGCTCCCCTCATCCTGTTCCCCCTCACCGATCCCGAGCCTTACAATGTTTGGGCGGGCTTCGTTCAGGTGAACGTTCCGGTATTCGGGGATGCCAACGCTATCCCCTTGATCCGCAGGCTGGATCTGGAAGCTTCATGGCGCCACGATCAATATCACGGCACACTGGTCGGCGGCACCAGCAATCCGAAAGTGGGATTCACCTGGGAACTGTCCGAGGACCTCGGAGCCACCGTCAGAGGCTCATGGGGCACCTCGTTCCGCTTTGCCAATGCCGGCGAATATTCGGAAGTCGCGAGCTCCGCCATTGGCGACTTTGGCCTGCCCGGCTCCGCTTCCCCCATTCCCGTGTCATGCGGAGCCAGCGGAACTCCGGCTGCCGGCTCATTGGCGGCTACGCTGTTTGCTAGCGGCTTCGCATGCGGCAGCGCGCCTGGCGGCCTCAGCTTTGCCGGCGCGCCTCACCCGTTGTTGCGGAATTACGTCGATGCTTCGACTGGGCTTCCCACGACACGCGAAGGCGGGATCAATCTCAAGCCGGAGAGCTCGACAAATTACAGCATCGGCTTCGAGCTTGCTCCGCAGATCAGCTTCCTGCGCGGCATCGATCTGCAAGCGACCTGGTACAGCGTCAAGATCAATGGGACATTGCTCGGGTTCAACAATCCGGCTGGTAGCTCGGTCGGCGATCCGAACCAACGCTTCCATTACATCACGCCGAGCGATCTGGGCTGCCCCGTGGCACAGAATGCCAACCCTTCCCTGTGCACGCCATTCGAGCTGATGGTCGCGGGGATTCTCAACAATTCCAACAATACGGGCGCACCGCTCAATTCCCAGACGTCGATCTATTGGATCAATGACGGCGGCACGGTCGGCACGGGCTTCCTCAAGGTCGAGGGCGTCGACTGGCAGGCGAGCTACGATTGGGACATGGGCGACCTTGGCGCCTGGAACACCGGCATCGTCGGCACCTATTACCTACACCGGTACCAACAGACGGTTTCGGGAAGCACGGTCGTCGACGAATATCATCAGAACCTGGCTGCCGATGGCGGACTTGCCCAGAACGGCGTGGAGACCCTGCCACGGATGCGTTACCGCGCGCGCTTGGGCTGGAGCAACGGCCCATGGAGCGTCACCGGCTTCATGGATTACCAATCGCACTACTATCACACGCAGTCATCGCCGCCGAACGTGAACTTCCAATGCATCGCGACGGGCAGCACGGTTCCAGGCGGAACATTCCCGTGCTTGATCAGCAATTACTCCAACATCCAGCCGTCCTGGTACACGTTCGATCTCTCGGTTGGCTATGACACGGGCGATACTCCGGCCAACGACTATCTGAAGCATGTCGGCATCCAGATGGTGGTCCAGAACGTCGCGGGCAAGCATCCAGCCTTCCAATACGGACCGAACAATTCCGGCCGTACGGTTGCCGCCTACGACATCCTGAAGCCCGACACGGGCCGGATATGGTCGGTGACCCTGACCAAGACTTGGTGAGAGGCTCGGCTTAATTCGAGCATTGCCTTCCGTTCCAGGAAAGAGCCGAGAGGCGGCGTCGCGCCGCCTCTCGTTGCCCATTCAACTGCTTAATTATTCTTCATTATATTTTCGACACTGCGGTCGCCGTTGCGCGACTCATAATCGGATTAAAGCGCGATTTCAGATACTTAAATGCAACGAAATGCTGCCACTCATGGTCTCTTGGCAGCAAAACGACGCGGTAAGGTTACCTAATCCCAACCTTTCGATCACCATACCACAATGTGCGGAGGAACAGAGTGACCGCCTGCGGTGACGCTGGGATGCGCGCCGCATAAGTCTGAAAAAGAGACCCTGGTGACGCCAGGGCAGGTTTGCCTACGGGAACAGACCGCAAATAGACGGTCGTACCCAAAGTGTAAGAGCGGGTCAGAGGGAGATTGAGGCCCGCTTTGCGTACCGGCTGAACGAATAGTTCGGAAGATTCCGGCCGCAACAAAAGACGTGCCAGCTCTGGCACCGGGGGGTCACTTTGAATCCGACGACATCCAAGCTCGCCACCCTTATGGGGTCGGCGTCATTGTTGACAATGGCGACTGCGCTTCAGGCACAGGCCCAGCAGGTCGCGCAAGCGCAGATGGCGCAAGCCAACCCGGCGGAGGTGCCCGAGCAGGTCCTGATCACCGGATCGCTGATCCACGGTACGGCCGCGGTCGGCGTCCCCGTGACGAATCTCAGCGTCCAGGATTACCGGCAGACCGGCGCGCAGACCACGGCCGACCTGTTCCGCACGATTCCGGTGGCGAATGTCTCCCCCGGCGCGGTGGCGACGAATTCCGGCGGCCATCTCGAAAGAGAGACGCGCGTCAACATCCGCGGCCTCGACCAGACCGGGCCCCGTTCGCTGATGATGATCGACGGCATGCGGTTCCCGCCGCAAGCCGACGGCATCTGCGCCATCGACCCCTCGATCATTCCCTCGCTGGCGCTCGACCGTATCGACATATTGGCCGATGGCGCATCGGCGACCTATGGCTCCGATGCCATCGCCGGCGTGATCAACATCGTCCTGAAGCGCGCCTATGACGGCGCGGTGACCCAGCTGCACTTCTCCGCCCCGGACAAGGCCGGAATGCATTTCCAAGCCTCGCAAATTTGGGGCCGGACGTGGGACGGCGGCGATATCACGCTGACGTATGAATGGTACGACGAAGCGCCGGTGTCCGGCTCGGCGCACTCCAAATATGTTTCGAATTACAGCCCGTGGGGTTTGGACGACAGAAGGCCGCTGAACGGCGCTCTGCCGGGTATTGTTACAGCCGGCGCGCCGCAGACAACGTTCCCTGGTCTTACCGCCACCCTCGGTACAGCCTGCACCAATTGCTTCGCCATTCCGGTCGGCAACGGCACGGCCTTCAATCCCATCAATGGCGGTCTTGGACCAACGACTCCGTTCAGCGCCTCGCAACTGAACTGGGCATCGTTCAATACAGCGGCCAATACGGGCACCAACGGCACCCGCAACGTCATGGAGACCTTGCGGAACGGCTATGAAGTCGCGCCTCAGCAGCGCAACGCCGCGGTGATGACGGTCGATCAGCGCCTGACCAAGAACATCTCGTTTTACGGGGAAGGCTTCTACAGCAACCGTCGCGTCGAACAGCATGTCGCGGAGGCCGTCCAGCCGGTCACGAACGACATCTTCACGTTGGCTGTTCCCACTTTCAACCCGTATTACCCCACAGGGGGCGCACCGACCAACCTGCGCGTCAGCTATGACATCGGGCGCGAGATTCCGACGTTCGTTAATGCTTATGAGTTGTCCGATCGCTATCAGTTCGGACTGAACATCGATCTGCCGGGCAATTGGACCGGACAGGTCTATGATTCCAGAAGCTACGATTCGAACGTCCAGTACCATACGGGTACAGTGAACAGGAGCGCGGTTTCCGCGGCGCTGGGATGGACGATCGGGGCGACGCTGGCGAGCGGCACCATGCCCGGCATCGCCACCTGGACCAGGCCGGCGGCCGTGCCCTATCTGAACTTGTTCTGCGATCCCAACGTCCTCACCTGCAACTCGCCGACCACGTTGAACTACGTCACCGGTTATCGAAGGATAGCCGAGCAGATGTGGGTGGATGAAAAAGGCGCGAAGTTCGACGGGCCGCTATTCGATGTGCCGGCGGGACAGGTCAAGGCGGCTGTCGGCGCCACCTACACGACGGTCGCGTTCAGCTTCTTACGGGCGAACAACACCGGCGGCACCCTCGCTCTGCCGATTCAGCTCGCTTCCGACCCCTACAATGTTTGGGCAACTTTCGCCCAAGTGAATGTTCCGGTGATCGGAGACGCCAATGAGCTCCCGTTGATCCATAGGCTGGATCTGGAAGCCTCATGGCGGCATGACCAATATAACGGCGCACTGAAGGGCGGCACCAGCAATCCGAAATTTGGCTTCACCTGGCAGATTTCAGAGCTCCTCGGCGCCTCCGTCAGAGGCTCATGGGGAACCTCATTCCGCTTCGCCAACGCCGGCGAATATTCGCCGATCGTCAGCGCCTCGGTTCAGGACTATGCCCTGCCCAATGGCGGGAATTTCGGCCAAATCGCGGTCCAATGCGGGGCCAACGGGACTCCGACCGCCGGGACGACCTCGGCCAAGGAATTCGCCGCCGGCTTTGGCTGTAACGCGCAGCCGGGCGGGCTCAGCTTTGGCGGTGCGCCGCACAAGGAGACCCGGTTCTATACCAATCCGGTAACGGGGCTTCCCGCGAGCCGCGAAGGCGGGACCAATCTTCCGCCGGAAAGCTCGACGAACTACAGCATCGGCTTTGAGCTTGCGCCGCAAATCGACTTCCTGCGCGGTCTCGATCTCCAGGCGACCTGGTACAGCGTCAAGATCAACGGGACGTTGCTCGGGTTCAACAATCCGAATTCGAGCTCGTTCGGCGATCCCAATCAGACCTTCCACTTCATCGTGCCGAGCGACCTGGGTTGCCCGGTGGCGGCCAATGCCAATCCTGCGTCCTGCGCGCCGTTCGAACAGATGGTGTCGTCGATCCTCGCCGATTCAAATAACGCGACGGCTCCCACGAATTCCACGACGTTGGTCTACTGGATCAACGACGGCGGCACAGTCAGCACGGGCTTCATCAAGGTTCAGGGCGTCGACTGGCAGGCGAGCTATGATTGGGATTGGGGCGACCTTGGCGCCTGGAACACCGGCATTACCGGCACCTATTATCTGCACCGGAACTTCACGACCGTCACCGGGAGTCCCATTGTCGACGCCTACCATCAGGATCTGGCGCCGGTCGGCGGCATCGCGCAGAACGGCGTGGAAACCTTGCCGAGAATGCGTTACCGGGCACGGCTGGGTTGGAGCAATGGCCAGTGGAGCGTCACAGGCTTCATGGACTACCAATCGCACTACTATCACACGCAATCCGCGCCGCCGAACGTGAACTTCCAATGCATCGCGGCGGGGGGCACGACCTCCGGCGGGACATTCCCGTGCTTGATCAACAATTATTCGAACATCCAGCCGTCCTGGTACACGTTCGATCTCTCGGTCGGCTACGACACGGGCGACACCCCCGCCAACACCTATCTGAAAAATGTCGGCGTCCAGGTGGTGGTGCAGAACCTCATGGGCAAGCACCCGGCCTTCCAATACGGGCCCAGCAATGCCGGCCGCGGCCTCGCGGCCTATGACATCCTGAAGCCCGATTTGGGCCGGGTATGGACGGTGACCCTGACCAAGACCTGGTAGGAGGCAAAGCTTCATTCGAAAGAGCATTGTCTGGTAAAACAACACGCCGGGTGGCGAGATCAACCCGCCACCGGCGTGGATGTTGAACGCCCATGTTGATACGCATTCCGAATGTGCTCACCCCGGCGCAGGTAGACGCCGGCCGCAAAATGCTGGAAGCGGCGGATTGGACCGACGGCAAGGCCACCGCGGGACCTCTGACGAAATCCTCCAAGAACAATATGCAGGTTCCGTCCGGCCACCCGATCGCGCGTCGCCTCGGCGACATGATCACCGATGCGCTGCACAAGAATCCGTTGTTCCTGCGCGCGGCACTGCCCCTGAAAATCGTGCCGCCATCGTTCAATCGCTATGCCGGCGGTCAATCCTACGGCAATCACGTCGACGCGACGGTACAGCATGTCTGGGGCGCTGCCGATCGCGTCCGCACCGATCTTTCAGCGACGCTCTTCCTGACCCCGCCGGAGGACTATGACGGGGGCGAACTCTCCATCCACGATGAGCTGGGCGACCGCGGCGTCAAATTGCCGGCCGGCGACATGCTGCTCTATCCCGCGACCAGCCTGCACCATGTCACGCCGGTGACGCGCGGTGTCCGGCTGGCGTCGTCTTTCTGGATTCAGAGCATGGTGCGCGCGGACGCCGACCGCACCCTGCTGTTCGAACTCGGCACCGCCCTGCAGCAATTCGAGCAGGCCGTCCCCGAGCACCCCGCCGTGGTCACCCTCACCGGCGTCTATTACAATCTCTTTCGGCGTTGGACGGACACCTGACCGGCCCGCTGCCGCTAATGGCCGGTTCCCGGTTGGCCAGCATGAAGAAATTGCAACATTTCGGCATTGGGTCCATGATGACCCCA
>WNFL01378245.1_pt1 | contig 19128 bp, 20 predicted proteins | sample 5400361 | NCBI WGS metagenome assembly WNFL01 (sample SAMN13153351, study PRJNA577476) | soil metagenome | isolation source: 40 cm soil on Douglas fir-dominated hillslope | place: USA:California | collected 2013-09-17
GCTCGAGATCGTGCTGAACGGCCCGCAGGGCCGCTACGTGCGGGACAAGGAGGTCGCGGAGGCGGTCGCGGGCCAGCTCACCAAGGCCGGGATCAAGACCACGCTCAGGACCTTCGAGTTCGTCAACTACCTGAACAACATGGTGTACGTCCACAAGGCGGGCCCGGTGTGGCTGATCGGCTGGGGGCACCCCACGATGGACGCCGAGGCCATCTACGTACCGCTCTTCAAGTCGCCCAACATCTTCGCGAACTGGCTCAACGAGGACTTCAACGGGATGGTGGAGCAGGCCCAGTCGGAGATGGACGAGAAGAAGCGCCTCGCCCAGTATCAGCGGATCAACAAGCTGTGGATCGAGGAGGTCCCCGCGATCCCGCTCTACCAGCAGATCGACCTCTACGGCGCCAACAAGCGTCTGCAGTGGAAGGCGCGCAGCGATGAGCTGATCCGCGCCTACGACATGGCGCTCAAGCCCTAACCGCCACCTCCTCGCCCCAGGGCTCCATGGCGGGCCGCAGCGGGGTGAATTCCCGCACGCGGCCCGCCACGCCGTTCAGGATCGTGTCGATCGCCGCCCGCTCGGCCGCGGAGAGCTGCAGCTCGGCGCCCGCATCGTTGGCGTCCACCTCCGCGGGGGTGCGGGCCCCCACCAGCGCGGTGCTGATCGCGGGATTCCCCAGCACCCAGGCGAGCGCGATCTGGCTCAGCGGCACCCCGCGCGGCTCGGCCACCTCGCGGCGCAGCCGCTCCACCACGGAGACGTTCGTCTTGAGGTTCTCCCCGCGGAAGATCGGCTGACCGAACGCCACCCCGCCGGCGCGCCAGTCGCGCGCGGGGTCGAAGGTCGTGGTCGCGGTGAAGGCGCCGGTGAGCAGGCCGTGGCCCAGCGACCCGTACCCCATCACTCCGACGCCGTGGTCGACGCAGAACGGAAACGTCTCCTGCTCCTGGCGCCGGTCGAGCATGTGGTAGCCCACCTGCGAGACGTCCACGCGCCGGGTGCCCATGCACTCGGCGAGCATGGCGCCGGTGAAGTTGGACACCCCGACGAAGCGGGCGCGGCCGGAGCCCACCACCTCCTCGAGCGCGCGCATGCTCTCCTCGAACGGGGTGGCCGCGTCCGGCCAGTGCACGAGCAGCACGTCCACCCAGTCGGTGCGCAGCCGCTTCAGGCTCGCGTCGATCTCCCGGATGATGTTGGCCCGGCTCGCGTCGCGCAGCGGCCCGGGCTGGCCGGGCGGCGGCGCCTTCACCCCGCACTTGGTGACGAGGACGACGTCCTTGCGATGCTTCTCCAGCGCGCGCGCCACCACCTCCTCGGAGTGGCCCGCCCCGTAGGCGGGCGCGGTGTCCACGCAGTTCACCCCGCGGTCGAGCGCGCGATGGATGGCCTTCACCGCCTCGTCGTCCTCGATGGCGCCATACCGATCGCCGGCCATCGGCCAGCAGCCGAAGCCCACCACGGAGACCTTCAACCCGGTGCGGCCGAATGGACGGTAGCGCATGGTCAACCTCGCAGGGGTGCTTCGAGATAGACGCGGGCGACGCGGGGGCCGACCGTCGTGGCCACATGATGGAGCCCGAGCCCGTGCCGGGCCGCGACCTCGGCGGGCGAGATCTCCAGGTCGCCCTGGCGGCCGATGATCACGACCTCGTCGCCCACCGCGGCGTCGGGGACCGCGGTCAGGTCGATGCGCGTGTGCTCGAGCGACGGCGAGCCGATCAGCGGCGCGGCCCGGCCGCGCACGAGGACGCGGTCGGCGTGGAGCCAGCGCAGGCCGTCGGCCGATCCCATCGGGATCACGCCCAGGCGCAGCGGCGCGGTCACCGGAAACGGCGCGGCCTCGGCGAATCGCTCGCGCGGCGCCAGCTCCTTGAGCGCGATGACGCGCGAGGTGAGGGCGCGGAGCGCCGGGCGCAGCGGGACGGGCGGCGTCTCGCCCGGGAACGTGATGCCGTAGAGCATGCGCCCGGGGTCCACCGCGTTCAGGTACGTGTGCGGGAAGCGCAGCAGGAACGGGCTCGCGGCGAGCAGCCGCACCGGGACCCGCACCCCGCGCGCTTCCAGCTCGTCCACGACTCCGGTGAAACGCCCGAGCTGCCAGTCGGCGTACGCGGGATCGCCGCCGACCTCGGAGTGGGGATGCGCGCACAGCCCGCCCAGGCGGAGGTGGCGCAGCTCGAGTATCGCGAGGACCGTCTTCACCGCCTGCTCGGCGGGCACGCCGAGGCGCTCGAGGCCGACGTCGATCTTGACGAAGACGTCGCACGGGCCGGTCGCGGCCTCCGCGTAGGCGCGCGCCGCCTCGAGATCGACCAGGGTCGGCACGAGGCGGTGGGCCAGCGTGTCGGCCGCCGCGGCGGGCAGCGAGTTCGGATAGACGAGGATCGGCGCGGTGATGCCCCGCCCGCGGAGCCGGATCCCCTCGGTGACGTCGGCCACCGCCAGGTAGTCGGCCCCGTTCCGCGCGAACACCGCGCCCATCTCGGCGGCGCCGTACCCGTAGCCGTCGGCCTTGATCACGGCAAAGATCTTCCGCTCGGGACCGACGAGGCCCCGGACCGCGCGCAGATTCCCGGCGGCCGCGTCGAGATCGATCTCGAGCGTGGTGGGACGGAGCGGGCCGCTGGCCATGGGCGTGACCTCCCGGCTGAGATCGGCGCCGCGGGGCGGCGCCCGCACGCAGCATAACCCGCCCGCCGCGCCTGTGGTAGGATGCCCGCCATCATCGTCAAGGCTCGCTACGTGAAGTTACGGACGCGCGTTCGTGGCTGATCCCACCGCCGTGGTCACCCTGGCCGAGGCCCGCCGAGCGGGCCACAGCGTCCAGCTCGAATCGATCACCCACCGCTTCGGCGCGACCCTCGCGGTGGACGGCGTGAGCCTGCCCGTCGAGGCGGGCGAGCTGGTCGCTCTGCTCGGTCCGAGCGGCTGCGGCAAGACCACCCTCCTGCGGATCATCGGCGGCTTCATCGTGCCCACCGCGGGAAGCGTCCGGGTGGACGGGCGCTCCATCGATCACCTGCCCGCGAGCCGCCGCGACATCGGGGTGGTCTTCCAGAACTACGCGCTGTTCCCCCACATGACGGTGTACGAGAACGTGGCCTACGGCCTGCGCGCGCGGCACGCCGCGCGCGAGCGGATCCGCGATCGGGTTGCGCGCATGCTCGCCACCGTGCAGCTGGAGGCGCTCGCCGACCGCATGCCGCGCCAGCTCTCGGGCGGCCAGCAGCAGCGCGTGGCGCTGGCCCGCGCCCTCGCGGTGGAGCCGCGCATCCTCCTGCTCGACGAGCCGTTCGGCGCGCTCGACAAGAACCTGCGGCTCGACATGCAGATCGAGGTCAAGCGGCTGCAGCGTCAGTTCGGCATCACCGCGATCCTGGTGACCCACGACCAGGAGGAGGCGATGAGCCTGGCCGACCGCATCGCGGTGATGCACCGGGGCCGGGTGGAGCAGTTCGCGAGCCCGGTCGAGGTCTACGACCGGCCGCGCACGCTCTTCGTCAACAGCTTCGTGGGGACCGCCAACCTCCTCGCGGGCGAGATCGTCTCGCGCGCGGGCTCCGCGTGCGCGGTGGCGCTCGAGGCCGGCGTCACCCTGGAGCTGCCCGCCGGGCCCGAGGGCAAGCGCGTGGTGGTCTCCGCGCGCCCGGAGAACCTGCGCCTGCACGCCGCGCCCGGGCCCGGCCGCTGGCCGGTCGAGCTGCGCATCCGCATGCCGGTCGGCGCGCAGACCGTGAGCGAGGTCGTCACCCGTGCGGGCGAATCGCTCAAGGTCACCGCGCCGCGCGAGAGCCTGGCCCCGCCGGGCGAGGCGGGGGCCGCGCTGTACTGCGGCATCGTCTCGCCGTCCGCCGTGTCCTTATTCCCCGCGCCGGCGCTCGAGCCGGCCACTCCCTGAGGAGGCATCCCATGCACCAGCCCCCCATTCACCATCCGGTGATCACGCGCCGCGCGCTGCTCGCCGGCGGCGCAGTCCTGGCCACCACCTCCATGCTGCCCCGCTTCGCGGCCGGGGCCGGCCGCGTCGTTGCCCCCGCCTACCCGGGACCGTGGGAGGAGGCCTATCGGGCGGTGGTGCTGCCCGCGCTCAAGAAGGGCTCGGACGTGGACACGGTCCTGACCCCGCTGCTGTCGCTCGACCAGGTGGCCAAGGTGAAGGCCACGCGCGCCACCCCGCCGCTCGACGTGTTCATGCTCGACCCGGGCCCAGTGGTGGTCGCGGCCGAGGACGGGCTCATCGACAAGTTCGATCCGGCGCGGTGCAAGAACATCGTGCACCTCGAGAAGGCCTTCTACGACGACTGGGGCGTGTCGGTGGCCGCGCAGATCGTGGGCATCGCCTACAACCCCAAGAAGGTGGACCGCCCCAAGGGGTGGAAGGACCTCTTCGAGGCAAAATACAACGGCAAGGTCGGCATCTCGGGCTTCGGCACCACCTTCGGCACCTCGTCGCTGATCGAGATCTCCAAGCTCTACGGCGGCTCGCTCACCAACGTGGATCCCGCCTTCGCGCAGCTCAAGAAGTGGCTGCCCCACGTGGCGGTGATCGCCCAGAACCCGGTGGCGGTGAACACCCTCTTCCAGCAGGGACAGATGGACGTGACCTACACGAACTTCCAGACCGTCTCGACCCTCAAGGCGCGCGGGGTGGACATCGAGTTCGTGAAGCCCGAGACCGGCCCCATCGCCTTCTACACCACCCTGCACGTGGTCAAGAACGCGACCAACAAGGACAACGCGTACAAGTTCATCGACACCGTGCTGAGCACCGAGGTGCAGAGCGCGCTGCAGAAGCCGCCCCACGGGCTGCTCTCGGTGAACAAGAACGTCTCGCTCCAGCCCGACTTCCCGAGCGACATCGTCAAGTCGCACGCGGAGCTGGCGAGCTTCGTCCACCACGACTGGCGCCAGATCAACCCGCACCGCGCGGCGTGGATCGAGCGCTTCAACAAGGAGATCCGGCAATAGCCGAGCGCCGCGCCGCCGCGCCCCGGGCGCGCGAGGGGCTGCTCGCCCTGCCCCTCGCGTGCTTCTTCCTGTTCTTCTTCTTCGCGCCGCTGGCGCTGCTCGCGGGCATCAGCCTGCGGGTGACGCCGCAGTTCGAGGGCTGGGGGCTGGTCCAGTACGCCAAGTTCGCGGGCGATTCGTTCAACTGGAGCGTGCTGGGGCAGACCCTGCTCCTCGGGGTGAAGACGGTCGCCCTCACCGCCTGCATCGGGGTGCCGCTCGGGCTGCTCTTCATGGAAGCCCCGCGGCGCCTGCAGCCCATCCTGCTCTTCGTCATCGTACTACCCCTGCTCACCAGCGTGGTGGTGCGCACCTTCGCCTGGATCGTCATCCTGGGGCGCGAGGGCCTCGTCAACTACGCCCTGATCAACCTGGGGCTGGTGACCGTCCCGCTGCGCCTGCTCCACACCGAGATGGGCCTCGTGGTGGCGCTCTCCCAGATCGAGATGCCGCTCATGCTGCTGCCCCTCATCAGCGTGATGTCGCGGCTCGACCCGAACCTGAAGGACGCCTCCGCCGCGCTCGGGGCCGGACGCTGGCGCACCCTCTTCCGGGTGACCCTGCCGCTGTCCCTGCCCGGCCTGGTCGCGGGCTGCCTGCTCGTCTTCGCGAGCTCGGTCACCGCCTTCGTGTCGCAGACCATCATCGGCGGCGGCCGCATGGTGCTGATGCCGTTCTACATCTGGCAGCAGGCCACCACGCTCTTCAACTGGCCGTTCGCGGCGACCATCTCCATGATCCTGCTCGTCTCGGTCCTCGCGGTGGTCACCACCCTCAACGCGCTCGGGCGCCGCAGCCGCGCGCTCGCGAACGGCTAGCGCGGTGGCGCGGCGATCGAGCGGCGGCGACATCTCCTACCGGCTCGTGCTCGGCCTGCTGAGCGGCATCGCGCTCCTGATCCTGGTGGTCCCGGTGCTGGTGGTGCTGATCACCTCGTTCACCGACTCGCGCTCGCTCCGCTTCCCGCCGCCCGCGGTGTCGCTGCGCTGGTACCGGAGCCTCTTCGACCCCGTCCAGTCCGTCCAGATCCACATGGCGGCCTGGAACAGCGTGCTGATCGCGTTCTGCTCGACCACCGCCGCGGTCGTGCTCGGCACCGCGGCCGCGGTGGCCATCGCGGGGCGGCGCACGTGGTGGGCCCAGGCCCTGGACGCGGTCTTCATGTCGCCGCTGATCCTGCCCACCCTCGCCTTCGGGCTGGCCGCGCTCATGTTCTTCAGCACGCTCGGGCTGCCGCTGTCGATCCCGCTGATGATCGTGGGCCACGTGGCGGTGATCGTGCCGTTCATCCTGCGCACCACCATCGCGAGTCTCTCCCAGCTCGACCGCGGGCTCCTCGACACCTCGGCGAGCCTCGGAGCCGGCGCCTTCTACACGTTCCGGCGCGTGACCCTGCCCGTGATCCGGCCGGGCATCCTGGCCGGAGCCTTCATCGCCTTCATGGCCTCGCTGGACAACGTGTCGGTCTCCCTGTTCCTGGCGGGCCCCGAGACCGACGTGCTGCCGATCCGTATGTGGAGCATGCTGGAGTCCACGCTCGACGTCCGCACCGCCGCGGTGTCGGGGGTGCTCATCTTTTCCACCGCCCTGCTCGTGGTGATCATGGACCGGGTGGTGGGACTCACACGGAGGATCTCCTGATGCGCATCGTCGCCGAGCCGCTCACCGCGGAAGCGTTCAAGCCCTTCGGGGCCGTGCTCGAGGGCCCGCCCGTACCGGGCCGGGTCTACCTGAGCGACACCCTCGCCAACGGGCGCTCCCACGCGCCGGTCAGCCTGTCCGTCGCCACCGTGGAGCCGAAGGCCACGTTCCCGATGGAGGTGAAGGTGCTGGAGCGCCACGAGCACTCCTCGCAGACCTTCGTCCCCCTCCACGTGAAGCGCTATCTGGTGCTGGCCACGCTGGACGCCCCCGGGGGCGGCCCCGATCTCTCCCGGCTGCGCGCCTTCGTGGCCCGCGCCGGCCAGGGCGTCACCTACGCGATGGGCACGTGGCACCATCCGGTCACGGTGCTGGACGGGCCCGCCTCGTTCGCGGTCCTCATGTGGCGCGACGGCACCTCCGGGGACGAGGAGTTCGTCCCGGTCACCACCCCGCTCACCATCGTCCTCCCCGAGGGAGCCCCGTCATGACCACCGCCGCCCCGCGCGATCTCGTCGGCTACGCCGGCAATCCCCCGCACCCCCAGTGGCCGGGCGGGGCGCGGATCGCGGTCAACTTCGTCATGAACTACGAAGAAGGCTCCGAGTACAACGCGGCCGACGACGGTTTCTCCGAGGGCACCCTGACCGAGTCGGGGGCCGCGAGCTACGGGGTGAAGGGCCGCGACCTCGCCGCCGAGGGGATGTTCGAGTACGGCAGCCGCGTCGGCTTCTGGCGCGTGCAGCGCATCTTCAAGGAGCGTGGGCTGCCCCTCACCGTGTTCGGCTGCGCGCTCGCGCTGGAGCGCAACCCGGCGGTGGCCGCGGCGATTCGCGAGTCAGGCTGGGACGTCTGCTCGCACGGCTGGCGCTGGGTCAAGCACTACGAGCTCAGCGAGGAGGACGAGCGCAAGCACATCCGGATGGCGGTCGAGTCCATGAAGAAGACGGTGGGCGAGCGGCCGCTCGGCTGGTACTGCCGCTACGGGCCCAGCGTGAACACCAGGCGCCTCGTGGTCGAGGAGGGCGGCTTCCTCTACGACTCCGACGCCTACAACGACGAGCTGCCCTACTGGGTGCGCGTCGACGAGAAGCCGCATCTCGTCGTGCCCTATAGCCTCACCGCCAACGACTCCAAGTTCGGCAGCGGGGGCTTCTTCACCGCGGACGACTACTTCACGTTCGTGAAGGACGGCTTCGACGTGCTCTACCGCGAGGGCAAGACCCAGCCCAAGATGATGTCGCTCGGCCTGCACCTGCGCCTGATCGGCCACCCGTCGCGGGCCGCCGGCCTCGAGCGCGCGCTCGACTACATCGGCAGCCACAAGGACGTCTGGTTCACCCGCCGGGTGGACATCGCGCAGCACTGGGTGAAGACTCACCCGGCGCCCGCGCGCTGAGTGCCCCCACCCTCACCCCTACCCTCTCCCTCCCGAGGCGGGAGAGGGAGTGGAAAATCCCGCTCCCCCTCGCGGGGGAGAGGGCAGGGGGAGGGGGCGGCCTAGTCCCGCGCGCGCTGCCGCAGCACGAGCTGGCCACGACCCGGCCGGCTCAGGAGCTGCCCGTCGCGGGCGATGATCTCGCCGCGCGAGAGGGTGAGCCGCGGCACGCCCCGGATCTCGAACCCGTGGAAGGGATCGTAGCCCGCGCGCGAGTGCAGGGTCCGCTCGTCGATGGTCTGGGTTCCCGCGGGGTCGAGCAGCAGCAGGTCGGCGTCGCTGCCCACCGCGATCGTGCCCTTTCGCGGGTAGAGGCCAAACAGCTTGGCGGGCGTGGTGGCGAACGCGGACACGAAGGTCTGGAGCGAGATGCGCCCCTTGGCCACGCCCTCCGAGTAGACCACGCGCATCTCGGTCTCGAGCCCGGGCACCCCGTAGGGGATCTTGCGGAAGTCCGTGGCGCCTTCCGCCTTCTGCTTGACGGTCCAGGAGGTGTTGTCGCTGCCGATGGTCTGGATGTCGCCCGACCGGAGGGCGTCCCAGAGCGCGTTCAGGTCCGGCTCGGTGCGCAGGGGCGGCGCCCCGCACACCTTGGCCGCCTCGACGCCGCCCTTCGCGTACGCCTCGTCGGTGAGGCCCAGGTAGATCGGCCGCGTCTCGCCCCACACCCGCAGGCCGCGCCGGCGGGCGGCCCGCAGCGCCTCCGCCGCGCCCGAGCAGGACATGTGGACGATGTAGACCTCGGCGTCCACCAGCTCCGCGTAGTCGATCACCCGACGGGTGGCCTCCTCCTCGGCGAGCGCGGGCCGGCTGTCCGCGTAGTGGCGCGGGTCGGTGCGGCCGGCCGCGATCAGGTCGGCCTGCGCCAGATCGAGCACGTCGCTGTTCTCGCAGTGCACGTTGAGCAGCGCGCCGGCCGCGCGCGCCGCCCGCATCACGCGCAGCAGGGCCTCATCGGGCAGGCCGAACTCGCGGATCGTGAACACCTTGACGCTCGGGAACCCCGCGCCCACCAGCCCGGGCAGCTCCTTCAGGATCGAGTCGGTGGCCTCGGAGAGGATCACGTGGAAGCCATAGTCCACGTGGGCGCGACCCTGGGCCTTGGCCTTCCAGGTCTCGATCGTGCCCGCGAGGGTGTGGCCCTTCGTCTGCCAGGCGTAGTCGCAGATCGTGGTGACGCCGCCGCACGCCGCCGCCGCGGTGCCGGACTCGAAGTCGTCCGCGGTGCGGGTACCGCCCAGGTCGAGGTCCAGATGGGTGTGCACGTCCACCCCGCCGGGGACGACCACGAGGCCGCGCGCGTCGATCTCCTGGCCGTTCTTCGGTAACCCCTGGTCGATGGTCGCGATGCGCCCGCCGCGGATGCCGAGATCGGCGACGACCGCGTCGGCGGCGGTGGCCACGAGCCCGCCGCGGATGACCAGGTCGTGGGCCATGGGGCTCAGGCCGGCAGGAAGAGGTTCTTGGCGATCATCCCGTGCACGCCCTGGCGCTGGTCCACCACTTGCGTCACCCCGAAGTCGCCCGCCACCGAGATCAGCGAGTAGGCGTCGTCGCGGCTCAGCCCGCGCTGCTCGACCAGAAAGGCGAGCAGGGCGCGCGCCGCCGCCTTCATGGCGCGGTCGAGATCCTCGTCGAAGCCGTGGGCGATCCAGTGGGTGGGCGTCTCGAGCATCGGGGTCGTCAGGCGCAGGTCCTTCCGGACCGTGATCTGCACGACCGCGTTGGCCGAGGCCTCGATCGCGGTGCCGGAGAGCTCCGCGTCACCCTCGGCCATGTGCGGATCGCCGAGATAGCAAAGCGCGCCCGGCCGGAAGACCGGATAGTACATGGCCGCACCCGGGCCGAAGCGCCAGTTGTCCACGTTGCCGCCGAACTCACGAGGGGGGATGCTGTTGAGCCGGCCCGCTTCTCGCGGGGCGACGCCGCCCACCCCGAAGTGCGGCCGCAACGGCACCACCACGTTGGCCAGCGCGGGCTGCCGGGCGCCCGCGTCGGGCGGCACGATGATCCCGGGCTGCTCGTAGCGCGGGGTGGTCGTGTAGTCGAAGGCGAACGCGGCGCGCGCCAGGCCGGCGGCCGCGTCGATCCGGTAGATCGTGATGCGCTCCTTGGCGAAGTCGTCGTAAAGGTGCCCCCACCACGCCGCGATGTTCGTCCCGTAGGCCAGCCGCGGCTCCATCGAGAGCACGCGGATCTCGAGCGCGTCGCCCGGCTGGGCGCCCTCCACGTGGATGGGCCCGGTCATCACGTGCACGCCGGGTCCGCGCGTGGCGATCGGGATCGCGTCGTAGACCGCCTTCACGCCGTCGTCCATCATGAGGTCGGGCGCGTCCCCGGCCTGATGCGTGAGCGTCTCGATCCGCACCAGGTCGCCCGAGCGTACCCGCAGCACCGGGGGCAGCGCGGCGTCGAAGAACCCCCAGAAGCACGTCTCGGGGGTGGCGCGCAGGGTGTGGAGCATGGGCTCGCCGCTCAGAGGTTCATGAGCCGCGGGACGATCAGGGTGATCCACGGCACGAACGCGACCAGGAGCAGCCCCACCAGCAGCACGACCACGTAGGGCACGTAGGCCCGCGCGGCGCTCTCCACGTTGGTGCGGCCGAGCGCGCAGGCGATGAAGAAGCCGACGCCGAAGGGCGGAATGAAGAGGCCGAGCCCGAGAGCCGCGACCACCAGGGTGCCGTAGTGCAAGGGATCGATGCCGAAGCGCGCGATGATCGGGAAGAACACCGGCACCAGGATGATCATGGCGGGCACCCCCTCGAGGATGGCCCCGAGCGGCACGAACACGACGATGGTCACCAGGAGCACCAAAGTCGGGTCGGACGACAGCCCGAGCAGCACGCCCGCGATCAGCCGCGGGATGCCCTGGGCCGCGAAGATCCACGAGAGCACCGAGGCGGTGCCCACCAGGAGCATCACCATGCCGGTGAGCGAGGCGGTGTTGATCAGGAGCGGCATGAGGTCGCGCACGCGGATCTCGCGGTAGATCCCGAGCCCCAGCACGAGCGCGTAGAGCACCGCGAGCACCGCGGCCTCGGTGGGCGTGACGATGCCGCCCAGGATCCCGCCGAGGATGATCACCGGCGCGATGAGGGGCAGCGTGCCCCGCGCGCACGCGCGCAGCACGTCCCGCCCGGACGGCCGCGGCTCGCGGGGCAGGTTCTCCCTCCGGGCCTGCACGTAGATCAAGCCCATCAGCAGCAGGGCCATGGCCGCGGCGGGCAGGAAGCCGGCCATGAAGAGGGCCGCGACCGAGAGGTCGGTCAGGCTCGCGAGCACCACCATCATCAGGCACGGAGGCACCAGCACGCCCATCGCGGAGGCGGCGGCCACGATGGAGACGGCCAGCTCGGGCCGGTAACCCGCGCGCGTCATGGCCGGGATCAGCAGCGATCCCACCGCGGAGACGTCGGCCGCGGAGGAGCCGGAGATGCCGGAGAAGAGGTACTCGCTCACCACCGTGGTCATGCCGAGGCCGCCGCGGATGTGCCCCACCAGCGCCCGCGCGAAGCCCACGAGCCGCTCGGTGATGCCCCCGGTGTTCATCAGGTCGCCCGCGAGCACGAAGAGGGGCATGGCCAGCAGCAGGAACGAGTCCATGCCGCTGATCATGCGGTGGGGCACCACGATCAGGGGCAACTCGCCGCGCAGGACGACGTACACCACGCACGCGATGCCCACCGCGAACGCGATCGGCATGTGCACCGCGATCAGCAGGGCCATGGTGCCGATCAGCGCGATCACCGCCGCCGACGGCGAGACCTCCACCAGCCGGCCGGTCAGCACCACCGCGACGGCGGCGACCAGCGCGAGGGCGACGCCGGTCCGCAGGCCGGGCGCGGCCCGGTCACGGGCAAGCGTGCGGAGCTGCAGGGTCAGCATGATCACCCCCGCGATCGGGATCGCCACGAAGACGTACTGCAGGGAGATCGCCATCGAGGGCGAGCGCTGGCTGGCCATGGCCGGCACCAGCGCCGCCCCCTGCCAGACGAGGAGCCCGGTGAACACGACGATCAGGACGCTCACCGCGTGGCGCAGCACGTCGCGGGCCGCCGCGGGGAGACGGCTCACCAGGCTGTCCACCCCCAGGTGCGCGGCCCGGCGGGTGGCCACGCACGCGCCCAGGAACGACACCCAGACGAAGAGGTAGCGGCAGAGCTCCTCGCTCCACGGCGGCGTGTTGTTGAGCACGTAGCGGGCGAACACCTGCACCGTCACCAGCACGGTGATGGCGCCGATGAGCAGCCCCGCGATCAGCTCGAGCAACCGCCACGCCGCGGACGCGGGGTCCTCGGCGTGGGACTCGACCGTGAGTCCCACGCCGGCGGCTTCCGCCACGGGCTACTGCCCTGCCTTGACGATCGCGTCCAGCAGGTCCTCGGCCTTGTACCCGGCCGCGACCTTCTGCCACACCGGCTTCATGACCGTGAGGAACGCGGCCTCGTCCATCGGGGCGAACTGGATGCCCTTGGCGCGCAGGTCCTCGATCGCCTTGCCCTGCCGGTCCTTGAAGAGCGAGCGCTCGTAGACCGAGGCCTCGGCGGCGGCCTGGGCGATCCACTGCTGCACCTCGGCGGGCTGGCTCGCGAAGAACTTCGCGGAGATCAGCACCGGCCGCGGCTCGGCCAGGAAGTGGAAGCCGGGCTCGGTCACGTACTTGACCGCCTCGTACACCTTGGTGGTCCACAGCGCGGTGTAGTCGATGGTGGCGCCCTCGACCACGCCCTGCTTCATCGAGGTGTAGAGCTCCGGGAACGGCAGCGGGGTCGGGTTGGCGCCCATCGCGCGCATGGACTCGATCAGGGCGGGATTCTCCATGACCCGGATCTTCACGCCCTTGAGATCGGCGGGGGAGCGCACCGGCCCCTTCACGGTCTGGATGCCGCTGTCGCCGGTGCTGAAGTAGCCGAGCACCTTGTAGCCGCCCTGCTCCTCGATGCGCTGGGAGACTTCACCATGTGCTCCTGGTTCTTGATCAGGAACGGCAGCTGCACCACGTTGTAGGCGGGGGCGAAGTTGGCGAGGCCCCCCGCCCCGATGCACATGTGGAGCGTGCCGAGCTTGATGCCCTCGAGCAGATCGCGCTCGCCTCCGAGCTGCGCGCCCCCGAACACCTGCACCTCGAGCTTGCCGCCCGAGATCCGCTCGGCCACTTCCTTGAACTTGAGCGCGCCGTCCTGGTAGGGGTAGGTGACCGGCGCGTGGTGCGCGAACTTGATGACGAGCTTCTGCTGAGCGGCGGCGTCGCCGATGAAGCCGGTGATGGACAGAGTAAGCACAAGGACGGCGAGCAGTCGCTTCATGGCGCGTTCCTCCGGGTCAGTGGGTCAGGGTCGCTTCGGGTCGCGGTCGATCCGCGCTACGCGGTCGCCGCCTTCAGATCGTCCAGCTGCTTGCGCACGCCCGCGACCATGGAGGCCAGGTCCGAGCAGAGCATCACCAGGTCGAAGCCGCGCTTGACCGAGCCGGCCGCGAACGCGGCGCTCGCGCAGTGCATGGCCGCCTTCTTGCCGTGCTTGTGGGCCGCGTCGCGGATCTTGTCGCACGTGGCCATGTGCAGCGGGTCCGGGTTGTCGCCGCGCGGGGCCAGCCCGAGGGCGAACGAGAGATCGGCGGGGCCGATGTAGATGCAGTCGAGCCCGGGGGTCGCGCAGATCGCGTCGAGGTTGGCGAGGCCCTCCTTGGTCTCGATCATCGCCATCACCACGATCTCGTCGTTGGCCTTCGCCATGTAGTCGGCGCCGCCGTAGTGGACGGCCCGCACCGGCCCCGAGGAGCGCATGCCCACCGGGGGATAGCGGCACGCGGCCACCGCCTTGGCCGCGTCCTCCGCGGTATTGATCAGCGGCACCAGCATGCCGTACGCGCCGAAATCGAGCGCCTTCATGATCGTGGCCGGGTCGTTCCCGGCCACCCGCACCACCGGCACCGTGTCGGTCTGGGAGACCGCCTGGAGCATGGGCCAGAGGTTGGCCATGTCGGTGAGGCCGTGCTGCATGTCGATGACGAGGGCGTCGAAGCCCTGCCGGGCCATGACCTCGGCGGTGAACCCGTTGGACACCGAGAGCCAGCCCATGGTCACGCACTTGTTCTCGCGCCACATCTGCTTGATCTTGTTCGGCCGCATCGTGACACCTCGTCGGTAAAAGAATGTTCGGCGCTGAAGCGTATCACAGGCTTTGGTGATATAACACGCGCCATGGATCTCGAGCTCACGGACAAGGTGGCGATCGTCGGCGGCGCCAGCAAGGGCCTCGGGCGGGCCTGCGCGGAGGTACTCGCCCAGGAAGGATGCCGCGTGGTGATCTGCAGCCGGTCGCGAGACGACCTGGAGAAGGCCGCCAAGGACATCCGGGGCGCGACCGGCCGCGAGGTGCTCGCCTTCGCGGGCGACCTGGACCGGCCCGAGACCATCCGCGGGCTGGTGGCGGCCGCGGTGGAGCGATTCGGGCGCATCGACGTCCTGGTCAACAACTCGGGCGGCCCGCCGCTCGCCCAGGCCCAGACCGCGACCGAGGAGCAGTGGGCCACCGCGGTGGAGCGGTCGCTCTTCTTCTTCGCCCGGATGTGCCGCGAGGCGCTGCCGCATCTGAAGGCCGCCGGCGCCGGCCGCATCATCAACATCCTGGCCAGCACCGTCTACCAGCCCATTCCCAATCTCGTGCTCTCGGGCGTCACCCGCCTGGGCGTGGTGGCCTTCGCCAAGACCCTGGCCGACGAGGTCGGGCGCGACGGCATCCTGGTCAACAACGTGTGCCCCGGCTCGATCATGAGCGAGCGGATGCAGTCGAACGTGGCCGCGCGGGCCAAGCAGCTCGGCATCACGCTCGAGGAGGCGCTGGCCCAGCGCGCGGCGGAGACCGCGGTGGGGCGCGTCGGCGAGCCCAGGGAGCTGGCCCACCTGGTGGCGTTCCTCGCTTCCGGCAAGTCCAGCTACATCACCGGGACCACCATCCTCGTGGACGGAGGTCTCGTGCGCTCCGTGCTCTAGACGCTACCCGATCGAATCCGGGCGCACCGCGTGGCCGGTGCGCCCGGATTCGTAGATCGCCAGCGCGACCTGCAGCATGTGCCGGGCCGCCCGCACGTCCTGGGCCGGCTGGCGCCCCTCGAGCACGCCGTCCACGAAGTCCGCGGCGGCGCCGTCGAAGCCGAGCCGCCAGTCCATCGGGACCTGGTAGCTGACCGTCTCGGTGCCGCGGATCACCTGCACCGGCGGCAGGTCGAGCATCTCGCCGCTGCAGCGGGTCACCCAGATGATGCCGCGGCTGCCGTGGATCTCGAAGAACTCGTCCACCCGGACGTAGCGGCCCCGGATCGTCATCTCGGGCGCGTAGGTATAGTCCATGATTCCGAGGCAGTCGCGGTCCTTGAAGCGCCAGGTGGCGACACTCGGGGTCTCCATGATGAAGTCCGGGCCGCGCGTGACGATCGCGGAGACCTCGCCGATCTCGCCGATCCAGTAGGCGGCGGTGCCGTACTTGTGCACGCCGTCGTCGAAGAGCACCCCGCCCGGATTGCGCGCGGGATCCCGGCGCCACGCCATCGCGTCCGGCTCCATGTCGAGCGTGATCCCTTCGACGCGCTGGGCCCGCGTGGTGTGGACGCGCACCAGCGAGGGCTCGCCGATCGCCCCCGCGTCGAGCAGCGCCTTGGCCTTCACGATCGGCGGGTAGTAGAGGAAGTTCTCGGTGACCCGGAAGGTGGTGCGCGCCCGGGCCACCGCGGCCGCGATGCGGTCGGCCTCGGCCACCGTGATCGCGAGCGGCTTCTGACACGACACGTGCTTGCCCGCGGCGAGCGCGGCCACGATCTGGTCGGCGTGCAGCCACGTGGGGGTGAGCAGCTCCACCGCGTCCACCGCGGGGTCGTCCAGCACCTGCGCGAGATCGGTGTAGAGCCGCGGGGTGATTCCCCACTCGGCGGCCCGCCGCTTCGCCCGCTCGGGCAGTGGATCGCAGAGCGCGACCACGTCGCAGCGTGGGTGCTGGAGATAGCCGGGCGCGTTGAGCCGCGAGATGTTCCCGCAGCCGACGATGGCCAGGCGCAGGCGGTCCATGGGCCGGGCCGCGTCAGGCCGGGAGCTTGTCGCCGTCGGGCGGGGCCGGCACCTCGAAGGCGTTGACCACCCCGCACAGCATCGCGAAGTAGCTCGCGGCCGCGGTCATCTCCACCATCCACTGGGCCCCATGGCGCTTGGCGAGCGTGTCGAAGGCCCCCTGGTGCACCTTGTTCGCCCGCATGAGCTGGCGCACGTAGACCACGATCTCGCGCTCGTCGGTGGGGAGGGCGGCCGGGTCGCCCTTGGCGCGGAGCACGTCGATGACCGCCTCGCTCACCCCGTTGCGCCGCGCCTGCGCGGTCTGGGCGGACCAGACGTAGGCCGCCTCGCGCTCGCGCACCGCGGCCAGGATGGCCACCGAGCGGAGCTTGCCCTCGACCGTGCTCTCGTCGCGGAAGAACGTGACCAGGGGCAGGAGGCGCTCGGCGAGCTTCGGGCTGTGCAGCAGCATGCTGAATGGCCCGCGCACGCCGCCGAAGACCGTGACGACCTGGTCGACGACTCCGTGGTGGGCGGCGGGCACATCCGATTTGCCGGTGATGGCGGGGATGCGAGGCATGGGACGCTCCTTTCGCGGACGATCAGGGAATCAGGGGTTTTTCGGTCAGCCCGGCCAGCACGTCGAAGTAGTCCGGAAACGTCTTGGACACGCAGCCCGGGTTGACGATGCGGATGCCCGGCGCCCGCAGGCCGGTCACCGCGAAGCTCATCGCGATGCGGTGGTCGTCGTAGGTCTGCACGTCGGTCGGCCGCGGCGTGCCCGGATGGATGGTGACCGAATCCCACTCGCTCTCGACCTCGAGCCCCATGCGCCGCAGCTCGGTCACCGCGGCGACCGGCCGGTCGCTCTCCTCGAAATGCGTCTGGGCGATCCCGCGCACCGTCACCGGCCCGTCCGCGAAGGGCGCGATGGCCATCAGCGTGGTCGCCACGTCGCCCATCCGGGTGAAGTCCGCGTCCACCGCGCGCAGCCGCGCGGGGCCGCGCACCGTGACCGTGTCGAGCGCTACCGTCACCTCGCACCCCATCCGGGCCAGCACGTCGACCAGCCCGAGGTCGCCCTGCGCGGAGTCGGTGCCGAGGCGCGGCACCACCACGCGGCTGCCGGTCACCGCGGCGGCCGCGAAGAAGTAGGACGCGGCGGAGGCGTCGGGCTCCACCGCGTACACCCGGCCCTGGTAGCGCTGCCCGGCCGGGACGCGGAACCGCCGGTCGCCCTCGCGCTCGGCGCGCACCCCGAAGGCCTCCATGGTGGAGAGGGTCATCGCGATGTAGGGTGCCGAGACCAGCTCGCCCTCCACCTCGATCTCCACGTCGGCCCGCGCGTAGGGCGCGGCGAGCAGGAGCGCGCTGAAGTACTGGCTCGAGATGTCCCCGCGCATCCGCGCGAGGCCGCCCGCGATGCCGGCGGCCCGCACCACCACCGGCGGGCAGCCGGTGCCCTCGCGGCTCTCCGCGTCCACCCCGAGTGCGCGCAGACCGTCGAGCAGCGGTTGGATCGGGCGCTTGCGCATGGCGGCGGAGCCGTCCACCACGAAGGTCCCCTGCCCGAGCGCGACCGCGGCGGTCAGGAAGCGCGCGGCGGTGCCCGCGTTGCCGATCGCGAGCGTGGCCTCCGTCGCGGGGAAGCGGCCGTCCACGCCCTCCACCACGAAGGCCCGCCCGGCCTCGTCGCCCCGCACCCGCACCCCCAGCGCCTCGAGGGCCCCGTGCATGTAGCGCGTGTCGTCCGACCAGAGGGCCTGGGTGATCTCGGAGCGCCCGCGGGCCAGCGCCGCCACCAGGAGCGCGCGGTTGCTGTAGCTCTTCGACCCCGGCAGCGCCACCTCCGCGTCGAACGGCCGCGTGATCGGCTCGACGGGCCGGACGGGGGCTGGTGTCTCCGCCATGATTGGCGCATCATACCGCCGTCGGTGCTGGCGGTTCACTCAAACCCGAAGGAGACGGTATGAGCCGAACGACCCGCGTCCTGCCCTTGGCCGCCCTCGCCTTCCTCCTGTTGATCGTGCCCTCCGCCTACAGCGCCCCCGACATCGACCGCACCGCGGTGGACTGGAAGACCCCCGCCGAGATCAAGTGGGTGCGGAACGCGGCGGGCACGAACGAGTCGGCGGTACTCTTCGGCGACCCAAGCAAGCCCGGACCCTACGTGGTGCGGCTCAAGTGGCTGCCCGGCAACATGAGCCGGCCGCACTTTCACCCGAACGATCGCTTCTTCGTGGTGATCTCCGGCACCTGGTGGATGGGCACCGGCGAAACGTTCGACCCGGAGAGCACGGTGCCGGCGCCCGCGGGCACCTACGTCGTCCACTACGCGAACAAGGTGCACTACGACGGCGCCAAGGCCGAGGAAACCATCATCCAGGTCTGGGGCATGGGCCCCGCGACCTCGACTCCCGCGGAGAAACGCTGATGGCCATCGCGATCCGACAGGTCGGACCCTGCTTCGCCGGCGAGGTGGACGGCCTCGATCTCGCCAGGCCGCTCTCCCCGGAGGACGCGGCCGCCATCCACGCGGGCATGGACCGCTACGCGGTGCTGGTCTTCCACGGCCGGCCGGTCACGCTGGAGCAGCAGATGGCCTTCACGCTGGCCCTGGGCCCGATCGAGCAGGCGATCGGCACCGGCCTTCGCGAGAACGAGCGCATCCCCACCACGTTCGCGGACGTGTCGAATCTCGACAAGGACGACCGAGTGTTCGAGCGGGACAGCCGCACGCGGCTCTTCGCGCTCGGCAACCGCCTCTGGCACTCCGACAGCTCGTTCAAGCCCACTCCCGCGAAGTACTCCCTGCTGCACGCCCACCGCATCCCGTCCCGTGGGGGCAACACCGAGTTCGCGGACATGCGGGCGGGGTGGGACAGCCTCGATCCGGAGATGCAGGGCGCGTGCGAGGGGCTGATCTGCGAGCACTCGCAGATCTACTCGCGCCAGATCCTGGGCTTCACCGATTTCACCGACGACGAGCGC
>WNFL01054910.1_pt3 | contig 19114 bp, 31 predicted proteins | sample 5400361 | NCBI WGS metagenome assembly WNFL01 (sample SAMN13153351, study PRJNA577476) | soil metagenome | isolation source: 40 cm soil on Douglas fir-dominated hillslope | place: USA:California | collected 2013-09-17
TGCCAGTGCCAGTTGCCGCCCGCCGCACCGCCGCACCACCGCACCAACCGCCAACCGCACCACACCGGACATCGGACGGCCTCATACTTGGACCCGTTTACGCCATGCTGCGGCGACTCCCCCTCTTCCTAGTCGTCTTGCTCGCTCTTCCATCATATGCGTACATCCCAGCGGTCAACAGTACCGCTGAAGATGTTGCTGCCACCGAGAACTCCACAATCACTTTAAAGTGGCCATCTGGCACATTTCAGGAGACCATATCGTACCAACTTGCTGCAAGTGGAAGTATGGGCATCAGTAAGGTGTGTCCCTTTCCTTGCCGATCCGACGAACCCAGTCCAGACTGATCCTGCCCCAGGGAGCACTTGTGCGCGTGGTTGAAGAAGACCTTCAGCCAGATGATTACTGTCAGTACATAATATGTTTCTTACCTTGAACTTACCATTGACTTCTGACTCTTAGTCATTTCCACCCCATGGATTGCCTTAATTTCATGCGACCGCAACGGCTCCAGTGTATCAATGGTAGACGACATCTTCACCCTCGTTCGTGACCGTGGTGCTATAGCTGCTGTACGTTACTCTTTTCTTTCTGCTCTCGCCTGGTCCTTATTTCCAATTTAGCTCCTATACTCAAACCAATCAGACGCTTGCCGTATCAATGACGCATACGGGACAGACGAATTTGAACGTGTCATAGATATCTTTACCACCAAGAAGGCCTCGACGGCAACGTGCGATCACCTTCCGAAATCCTCATTACTCGCTTCGCTGACATGCCTTCTCATAGTCTCATACAATCTCAGTTCAGTAGCGTGAACTACAACTATACACGTTTCAACCCTAAGTTACTCAACGACTCAGCGGCTGCAGTGAATGCATCCCTTGCCCTCAATGCCCACGATATATCTCCTTTTTTGATTGCAAGCCTTCGGGCGTGGAATGCCACGGGCACAGAAGACCCCAATGACCCGGCCTCGACCCCTACGCCGATAACTAATGAACGTAAAGGAGGGTTGAGCAATGGCTTAGCTATGGTCATCCTTTACGCGATCACGGGCTCCGTATCGGCTTTATTCCTTATCGTGATCCTCACCGGAGTAAGCACCTTCATTATTATTTGGCCCTTCCCCACTTACCTTGATTCTAGGCTGTACGAGCGTTCCGTCATCCAGAGCGCTACGGACCACGTGCTTATGATCCAAATGTTGACGGCCCTGATGGAGAAGGTCAAACACGTGCTCTGGGCATAGCTCGCGCGGTGCTCGACACGTTCCCCGTAATTAAATGGGCACGCAACAACAGTAGCACCCCGCAGTCCCCTCGTAGTTATACCGAGCCGAAGACGCCGCAAGGTTCTGACGAGGCAAACAATTCTCTTGAAGGCGGGCGGTGGCGCGAAAGTACCAGATCCAGGCCGTTTCACCGACCGCTCAGTGGAGATGGTGCCACGATCACGGGGTCTGTTAGTCCTAGTAGCGCCCGGAGAAGGAGTCGAGGATCTAGTGTTGTTGATCCTGCAGCAATCGGGCGAGAGACTTGCCCGATTTGCATCGTTGATTTCGAGGAAGGTGACGACGTTCGCGTGTTACCTTGTCCTGGACACCACCGTTTCCATAAGGATTGTGTCGACCCTTGGTTATTGGAACTATCCACGAGCTGCCCTATTTGCCGCGAAGGTGTGTTCCATAATTCGATAGTCAGACCATTTGCTCATTCGGTTTCAGATTTCCAAGCGTTAGAAAACATGGCGATGGCTCAAGACGAGGATCAAGCCATGACCTCAGCCAATGCAGAGCCAGCGGGGACCAGCACATACCCACCGCAACAACAACCGAAATCGACCTGGTTTGCCAAGTACATGCATTTCGCACAACGAAAACGACGAGGCGGCGGGCATGGGCCGCCCTTGGAAACCGCCAGTCCGTTGCAGTAATCGGACCTGTCATCATCATGCACCCATCGAGTCTTTATTCGTGTGCTCTCTAGGAAACGAACATCTGTGGTTCTGACGGACGGTCTTTTGATTGACATTCCTGTAACTTGCAATACCATTCTTTCTCGTCTATACAGCCTGTGGTGCGTTTGTTGAAGGGCGGTTTGGGTCGAACAGGCAACGATGTAGTGTCTTGATTGTCACTGCGTGGGAAGCTCGAAGCTTGCGAACGCCAGATCGTAGCCAGAGAATTCGTAGGTGATTTTGTCTGTGCGCCTATAACCTTTCGGGGTGAGGGCGCGGCGGAAGACCGCCTGGGCGTTTTCGATGGGCGAAATGACCGTTGTAGTGTTGGAAACGAAGAGTGTCACAGTGAGATTAGCGGGTTCGAAGACACCGACCACACGCTGGATGAGCTGGTGCAAGTTCGGTAGGACATTAGGATTGTCCTTGGCGTGCCCCTGCTCATTGGCCTCTTCGATAGCGGGAAGGGGAACATTGCACTCAAAGGATGCATAGCTCCAACCTTCTTCAGGGGTGACGTGGATGGTCCAGTAGCCTTCACCGTCTTGTGCGGCTGGCCCTGATTTGATGAGGGCGTTGGCACTGTAGCCACAAGGCTGGAAAGCATACGCATCAATCTCAGTGAGGGACTGCGGGAAGATGGAAGAGATCCCAAGAGCGTGTGAGAGCTTCAGCGCTCGGGTGTGGGGGCTCCATGCGTCCTCATACTTTCCGACTCCAAGGTCGGACTCGGCTAGTCCATCGAAGAAAAAGTGGGATCGGGACTTTCGGCCGAGCTTAGACATGAGGATCTCAATGGTGTAATCTGGGGGTTCCTCCTCAAGGGGTGGTGGCTCCATGAACGATATGCCAAGTGGTAAGCGGAAGGCTATACGGGGGGTGGTTGGCAAGGATGCCGGGTCGGAGGAGCGATCGAAAAACCACAGGAGCCAGTGATCCCCGTTGACTTTTCCAACTGTGTAGGCGGCTCCGCCAGTGAACATGGCGTCCAGATAGCCAATTTCTTCGGACCAGCCGCGATGTGGTCCAGATTGCCGTTCGGGAAACATGAAGCTCTTTCGTGAATAGAAGAGGCGGGTGACTTTGTTCATCCCAGAGTGTTCTTTTGCGATTGCGATAATGCGGGGAAGACCCAGGAGATTAAGGGTCGTCCCACAGGTTTTGAGAATTAATTTATGTGGATAAATGAAGAGCGATGATTCACTACGGATGAAGGATGTTTGAGACTACACACTCTAAATGGCGACCAACTGTGCCACCCACCTCAATAAATAAGCATCGAGCTCATGACCTTCGATGACGCTGAGGACTTTGCAACGAACAATGTCGAGCATAGCCTCCCATTCTACGCGCGGAATTGCACGCAGACCATGTCTCACCCCATCGCTGGGGTGGTCGAAACTAGGCGCCTTGACGTCCCACCAAATCTCCAAAAGCTTTTCAGAGCCCTCGAAGGGAGCTTGATTGAAAATCGGGGACGGGGTGAGTCTGGAATCACCGCTGGTCATGACTGGGCTGAATATCGCGGATATTCGGGCGTCGATGGAAGGAACCAAAGAGCAACGAGGACTTTTTTATTTTTATATCTCCTAGCCGAGCGATCTGATCCGGAAAACAAAGACAACCCTTTGAACTCCGCGTCTTCAATCCGGTCCCCGTAACTTTTCGGACGAGCACCCTCAAACCGGCGTCTACCAGGTCCAGCAATGGCTTCACGGCTCAGCACCCGAAGAAAGGTGCTCCGGATAGTAATGCGAAGTTACAAACTTGAATTGCCGCGTGGAGACCTCCCTATTCGCATACGACCAGTCAGTGGAGCAAACGTTTCAGTCAAACCGAGTCTCTAAACTCAGAATCCAGTGGTTTGTCGCCGCGACGTTTGTCGTTATGATATTCCTCGCCCTCCTGGGTAGGTTCATTTCCACGTGAAGGCTCCTCTTAGCTCCTATATTGCAATATAACACCATCCTAATTAATCCCTGGAATATCTAGGTTTCACACCCATCGCGGATGACTGGCCTCTAGACGACAAGCTTCTACATTTTATTTGCATGGGAACTGCTACATTCTTTTTCTACTGGATAGTAGATGTAGACGAGTGCGTTCGACATCTCAACTACGGTTACCACTTGAGGACGTTTTGAGAATGACTAATGACCCTTCAGGGAAGCGCGGCGAATACTATTCTGGCGGTATTTTGGTCTCATGTTTGCGGGATTCATTTGCCTGTGTCTTGGAGGGGTGGTATCCGAAATTATCCAGTCAATGTTGCCAGTGAGTGCAGATCCAAGAGTCATCTGTGATGTCACCATTCGCTTCAGCGGGGAAGTGTAATCTGATTTGAACTTCTTCGACAGTACAAAACATTCCAGTGGGGCGATGTTTTTGTAAGATGCTCCTTTTATCCTATGCGCTGTCATTGGATCTCTCACCTGCTACTATTTACCAGGCCAATCTCCTTGGCTCATCACTGGGGCTTTACACGTCCTTCCGCCTAGAACGGTACTATCGCCACAGGCGCGAAATCGCGCGGCTGTACCAACCACTTGGCGAATCAGAGGACTCCGAATCAGAAGAGGAGCTCCTACCGACCACCAGGAGCAGCAAAGTCGCGGGGAGCAGTGCTGCTAACATGTTCAATCAACAAACAAAGACACGCATTGGTAATGTCTGGGATGCGAGAGAAGACTTTGGCATTGGTGACGCCTCTGACGATGACACGGACCAAGAGCGAGGAGATAACAGTCGAGGAAGGGGCGAGGGTGTACCGCAGCCGTCGAAGTTCACACCCACATCTCCAACACCAGAGTCCCCCATTAAAATTGTTGTTTCACATTCAGATTAGGGTTGACAACCTTATATATAAGCAGGTATTGCCATAGTCTTTGGTTCTTATCGTACAAACAATAACACCTGTAATATTGGATAAATATTAAGTAGATCCGTCCCTCCAGCGAGAGCACCCCAAAGTAAAAGATATCCAGACTCTCCTGCCATTGCTACATTTCCCTGGTTTGTCGTTGCCAGGCCGTCCGGATATCACAGTCCGCGTGCTCCTTGCCTTTGGAGCTAGAAGCCGGTTTAACGGCCTTGGACTTTGACAATGGCTTCTGCTCGGTACGACTCGAGGCGGTGGCCTCGAAGATAGCAGCTCGACTCAGACAGTAATCGACATGTGCGTTCAGTCCCGCGTTGTCCGTCCGCAGGTTTTTGGAGCATATCGGACAGATATGGTCTCCCTTTTCTACTGCTCCTCTTCCTCCTTTTTGCTCCTCGTTCCGTTTTCTTGGCTGCGCCCTAGTTTCCGATCTAGGTGCTAAATTTTCTTCCGTTTTGACAGCAGCAAAAATATGCTTGACCGGTGATACGAGTTGCTCGTCATTTGTGGAGTCAGTTCGTTGCTGCGATGTGGTAGGTGGGCCCTGTGATGAGGCCCTCATTCGAACGGGAGATGGAAGGGTCTTTTGACTCCGTTGTGGACTTTCGGTTACTGCTCGATGGGATGGGCTTGTCGGTGTTTGTAGAGGTTTGTCGATCTCCTCTACCTCCGACTCTGAACTGTCTGGAGGGGCAAATGTTCCATTGTTGAGTTTCCGACGTTTGGTAGGCCTGGGATCCTTCGAGACTGGTTCGAAAAACTAAATCGGCGGTTTAGAAATGGCCTCTTTATGTTTTATGGGAAGAGTGCGAACCCGTTTGATGCCATGCTCCGGTGCACGAAGATCCTTCAAGCTTGAAACACGTAAGCCAAGCAGCCGGATGCAAACGGGCAGCTCCGCCTCTAGAAGTTCCTTTCCGATCTGATGTAGCACGAATGTGGGTGGGTTTAAAGAGATTCAAGTGATTGAACGCACTGCGTAGAGCTCCTCATACTTGTTCACAAGCTTTCCAAGTGTCTTTGCCCTACTTCGCACTAGGTACACATGTAAGATGGGGTTCGATGTGATATGCCATTCTGAGGACTCACATTCGAAAGTCTACGCGGGGTCAGTCATAGGTGCGGACCCTGTAAACCAGCACTCACATCCAGCTTGAGCTTGAGGGTCACAGTATACCCAGCAAACCCGGTTCGCACCAAATCCCCTTCAAGTTCCTTTGCGCATGCATCCAGTTTCCCTAAGATGAGTCGAGTGTCTTTGATGCCTCGGAACGTCCTGTGGGAAGCACCATGTTAAATGGACGACGATGCTATCCATTAGGAGTGCGGTACGAACCGTTCGGTTCCCACGCTCTTGCGGTCCTCTCGTGCACCTGGCTCTACATTATTTGAACCCTGTTTGAAGCAGGCCACTCAATAATAAGCCTCGTCACGACATTCATCAGGTGTGGACGCACAATCCCGAGATATATCGCCAGCTTGTCCCTAGCGTGAAAGTGCTTGTCTAATAGTAGCAATGTCGCTCGATGTTTGTGAACATCGCCGCAATTCTTGATTCCAATGGAGTCGAGCAGCCGTTCTGAGATTCTTCCGATACCAGGGATCTACCACGAACGTTAAATCCTCGGGCATGTGAGAGGAAAGGCAAATAGTTGCATACTCGGCGGATAGGCAGGTCTCGCATAAATTCTACAATAGCTTGCTGTTCAAACGTTAAGGCGAATTGTCCATTGGGTTTGTTGTAGTCGCTACAAATCTAGAAGGACCATTAGGGGGGAACAGGGCGGAAGGGGAAATTGGAAGTACTTTGGCAAGCATCTACCACACCACACCCTTCAACCTTTGAGTTTCGTAATTGGAGAAGAATGGGGATCACCTTATTCGGAGCGATCCCAGCACTCGCTGTGAGTTTGGTCACATCAAATATCGTCGCTCGCATTTCTTGGACGCAGCCCTCTGGGTTGATTCCACGCTCCTCGCAATAGGCAGTAATGCTACAGTCCAGAGAGGTGAATGACCTGCCCTTATCCTGAAACCCCCCTGAAGGACTCACTTCAGATAGGCCTCGTCCTGTCCCGCAGCCAGCATTTGGGGGTCGTAACCCCTCAATACGTCCATCACTTTCCTGCTCATTTCTGTGTACCTATCAAAATGACTAGGTACGATGATGAGATGGGGGCACAGTTTCAACGCGATATATTGGGCCATGCCGGAACGGACGCCAAACTTGCGAGCTTCATACGATGCCGTGGAAAGAACTCCACCCTGTACGCCAAAGGCTTTCCCAGCGAGCGAAGGATTGTCCAGAATCTGCGGGTTTGGAGAACGGTGGCAAATAGTTGGTCAAAAGCAGTTTTTGGGAATAGTAGAACAAACTCGCGAGATGGGCGAGAGGAGTGGTCTAGTAAAGTGACTGGATGTACCTCGACACTAGCGTAAAATGCATCCAGATCTACGTGAACGATGTATTGCGAAAGATCGCGCGTTGCTTCCAACTCTGCAATGATCCTGTCCGCATGCGCTTCTAGCATCGCTGTAAGGGAGATATACGCGTGAGCGGCGCGCATTAAAACTAATGAAGTGTAACAGAGTGCCCGTAGGGCTACTCACGGATATCGGCCGCCTTAACAAGCGAGTCACGCATCCTGAGCATTTCTTCAATCTTCTTGTTGAGCTCTTCATTCTTCCGTCTTTCGTTCTGATAGAACAACCGTTATTTGTCGTTCTGGTTCATATATCGCTCGACGCTTGAAGCATACCAACCTCATAGTACTTACTCCCTTTGCTGGTTTCGGCAATGATCCTGTTAATGTTTGTCTGGTCTCTAGCGAGGCCCGCCTTGCCACTAGACGGTCCAGCTAACCGGTGGATGAGCGGGTCTGTGGTCGCCATCTTCAAACCCGACTCTACAAACTCAAGACCGCGCCGTATCTTGTCTTTTCCGCGGAGGTTCTGCGGTGTCTCGAGAACCCAACGGTTGTGAATGAGACCAAATGAGGCTGGAGTCAGAACCAAATAAGCACTTGACATTGGGACATTGGTTGAACTCGAAGCTTGCTTTCCGCCACAACCATCCAACTCGACACATCACCGATTTCTCTATTGACGACCATGTCGGACATCGAGATCGCCTCTGAACAATCTGCTCGTGCGGCTCTGGAGAAGAAACTGGCCCAACGTCCCGACAAGCAAGAGCTTATCGACTACAATATCTTGCCTGGTACGTACTTTCTCCCTCGAAATCTTTCGGGAGAGCGGCAGCATGGCAACCGATGGTCTCACTTCATCCAAGCTTCCAACGTCGCGCCTGCGCTCCAAGCTGCACAGAAGGAACTCGAGCGAAGCCGGCTCGAGGTATGTCCACATAATGCAGAAGAGCTCGTGTTGACGGTCGTGTAAGGACACACTCGACGCGAAGCTCAAGAGCCGCCCACCTGTTGAGCAACTCGTCAAGGAAGGCATCCTCCAGAGTGAGCATACTCCTATTTACTCAGCATCGCAGTCAAAGTCTGTAAGAGGGGTGTTGACAAGAGTTATGTGACAGAGGATGAAGCGCCACCATCGTGATCGCACACTCCGAACTCTTAAGAATGTCATGTAAATCAAGGAAATGGAAATGAGCAATTCTTATGTTGTCAAAAAAATACTAGCTTGCCCTGCCTGAATCCTTGCGTCGAGTCTAGTCCCGCTCGATTTTGTTCCCCTTTCGCAACTTGTCTTTGACATGATCCACTGCTCTCAAAGCACCAGCACCTCCTGCCCAACCCTTCGCGTGTAGCCAGCGCACAATTCTAGGTGTCAATGCGATGGTGAAACCAGCTCGAAAGGGTAAGAAGAGCGTCTTGTGCACGGTGTATGCCAGTACAACCATCGCATACAAGCCCTCTGACCCATTATTTGTAGAACCTTCTTTCCCGGGCTCTACTGGCTCCGGTTCTCGCCCAAGGACCCCAAGGATGTGCGCTTTGACGTAGGCGGTCAACTGGCCGACTTGCTCAGCACCAAAGAAGTTTATGAGGGCAAATGCGATGCCAAAGTCGATTGTGGATAGAGTGATATATACGCCGACGGCGTACCAGCCGTACGCCTTTATGAGGTGTTTTAGTCTAACGGTGAGTGGTGCATTTGGGGGTGGTTCCAAGGAGCCGGGTGAGGGTGGGGGGTTTCTAAGAGGTGCATATGACCTAAAACCGGCTGACGAGGACGTTGTGAGGCGTACTGGGGGGCTGCGGGATGTCGGAAGTATCGAGGGCTTGACTGATCTCCACGAAGGGAGTAACTTCCAGAGCATTCGAGGGACTCGCTGCATCGTTTTTCGTCTGGCTCGAAAGCGCTGGGAGGTGGTCTGCTGTCAACTTGCAAAGCCGGAAGACGCGTCCTCGCCAACAACCAAATAGCAGCATAGCCACTCCCCGATTAGTCCGTCCTCCGGCAGGCGACTTGATTCCGGCGCCGGCGCTAAGACCCAATTACTCAAAGTTAGGGCAACCCCACTCGACTATCTTACATCTTGCACCCCAACCCAACCACCATGTCCCAGCTAAATGGCCCAAGTGGCCCAAGTGGCACACTCACCGTCGAGCAGGTCATCCACGGTTTCCACCAGTTCCTCCAATACTCTCTCTCACAGGCAAAGTTCGAGAAGATCATTGATGAGGAGACCCTCGCGAGCGCAGAAGCTGACGTTATGATCTGTGGTCCTGCACTTTGCTTGTATTTTGCTGCCCTGCGTAGCAATACCACCCCTCCGTCCTGTCCGATCCCCGGAAGCGCCCAGGGAAGCCCACCTCTCATCCTCTCGAATGAAACCTGCCCTCCGCTCTTCTTGCCATACTTCAAACTATGGCAGAACACTGTCCCCGAAATCCAGGCCCTGCAACCCACCTACCAGCACGACCTGGCGAGGGTTATTTGTGATAATGCGCCACTGACCCCATCCAATTTGGCCCAACTACACCGAATTGCTGCTGATCTACGTTCCGTGGCAATTGAGATCAGTCAGAGGCGAACCTTCCAGGTAAGTCCTTTCGACTAATCATGGTCCTATTAACCTATTAACCTCGGGCATGGAATAGGACCGATACAGGCACGACTTGCAGGCTGCCTTGGACGTGGGTCAACCAACGATGGCCGAAAAGCGACGAGTTGCGTCATTCCAGCCGCCACCCTCTTACGAGGAATCAAGCGAGCCGTCGCATTCACCAATCCCTTCAGTACATTCCTCCCCGCGGGGTTCACCGCGCAGCCATGGATCACTACCTCCATCTCCACGCGCCCAAAGCTTCGCACCTCCCTCGAGTCCGCCACCTACGCAAGGTGGACTTTTGACGGCTCCTGGTCCTCCTTTTGGTCCTCCTCCTGGTCCTCCTCCTGGTACTGTGGCGAGTGGCAGCGGTTCTCAAAGGCCAGCACAAGGGCATGGAAGGACGAGATCAGATGCACTGGCCGATGCCCCTGCGATTGATCTCATTCGAGAAACAGTGGGTAACCTCTCGACATTCATTTGTCCTTGCTGACTCTCACAGCTCTATGCCGCTCTGGCAGACGTGATCTCTACTACTCCTTACATTCGTTCCCTCCTCAAGTCCGATCCGTCCCGCGCGTATTTCTCGGCCGTCGCCCTCGCGGTTCTGGGAGTTTGTCGCGACTCCGTTACCCTCACAGGAAATTTGATCAGCGTAGTGGGACGCGAACTGACTCTCCAAGAGTGCCCCGTGGCCTACCGACCATTGATGACGGAGTTTGTGGGAATCAGCAGCCGAGCCAAGCAATTTGAACTCGAAGACGACCAGCGGGCGATCAGGGCCGTTCAGCGAGGGAAGGAGCCTGAAGAGCCCAGGCTGGACAGACTGAGGAGGATGCTTGAGACCGGCGTCGCAGGAGAAGAGGCAAGGTATGACCGAGAAGGTCCCACTGCCCCGCGCCCTCCACCCAAAGATCAGGATCCTGTATCAGGACCTGTAGGCGCTGCAGGTCACTATCGTTGTCGTTCTGCAGCGGCAAGTACGTCAAGCATTGCTGCTGGCGCCCCTCCTGTAGACCCTGCCTCCTCCCCCAGGACCAGCGGTGAATCTCCACGTGGAAAGGCGGCCAATCTGCTTCGGAAGTCCCCACGATCTCAGAACGCTCCTTCCGCGGCCGGTTTCCCCCGCCAGGCCAATGACATCGTCATATATTCAACCGGCCCCGCCCCGCAGGTTTGCGGAGCAGGAAGAAGCCCCACCCAGGAGGAGTGAGGAAGGAACCACTGTTCAGCTCGCGAATCGGGTCAATGCATTAGCGCTTAAGATGACCGGGTTGAAGATGTTTAGAGAGAGGAGCGATATGATCTTCGCTATTCTACAAAGTGTGTCATGAACGTATCGGAAAGGATTATGATTTGTTATTGTATATGCGTATCTCATGTATTTATCCTGCTACAGGCGCCTCGGGAATGCCTTGTATATCTCGCAGTCTCCTAATGAAATCACGACCTTGGGGTACATGCAAAATCGAAACGTAAACGTCGCAACACTCGGTATGCCCCTACTGCAACAATGGATCCCTGAAGTGTTTCTGATGGTTGTGGATGAACGCCACCTTCGTCTTGAAATCCTCCCTGCGTTTAATATCTCTGAATTCCTTGATGTGCCGTCCAGCTTCTTTGGCCTCACCGGCATTACGAGCTTTCACGACTTGCATACCACCACCGAACTCGCCAAATCCTCCCTTGCGGGGTATGAGTGCCGAGTTCTTTTCATTGAGCAACTGCCGCACAAGCGCGGTGCCCGACTTTGGGTCTTCGTCCGCATCGCGCGGCTGCAAGGGATTGCGAAAGGATTGGTCGTAATATCGTTTCAGTGAGCGATGGCCTATTCGTGCACCTGAAGGAAGAACGAGTTCGAAGGGCGAATCTCCAAATCGGAGGGTGTTGTCCGGGAACGACTCCTCGTCGGTCTCTTCCTCTTCCTCTTCCTCTACGACTTCATCCACCTCCATTTTGTCGCCCTCTTCCCCATCGACGTCCTCCCACTCTCCATCCCCCGGCTTTGCCCTTGCTCTAGACTTCCCTCCACCCTTTCTCCTCTTGCCAGCAGCAGGGTATGAGCTTGTGAAATCATAAAAATCTGATATCTCGAGCTTCTCCTTCTGCGTGTCGTATGCAATTTTGCAGTGGGCTTTGTCCACCATATGAGCGCGTGTCGCCTCGAGACTCCTGAACTCGCGCCCGATTGCGTCTCTCTCGCCTTCATCGGTATCACCACCAGGTTTAATGCGCGCAATCCCCTTTTTGCGGCCATAGCAATAGATGCAGACGTTGCCGACGGCGATTTTCTCGCCGAGGTAACGGATGAGTCCTTCGAGATCGACGAGGTAGTCCGCGTCGGGGATGAAGAAACCATGGGAGACGGACATATGCTCCAGGTTCGCGGGTAAGGACTCGGAACGAGTTGGGCAGAACAAGCAGTCAGATGTAGTTAACCGTGTACGGGCAGCGGCGATTTTAGCATCGATGGATTCCTCCATTTCTCCACCTTCACCAGCAGGAGAAATAGATGCTGCAGCTTCCTTGGATGGTTCCGGTGCTATTGGGTTTGCATCTATTATAGCTTCCGCTGTACCATTCAATTTCGAGGGGATGGATGCAGGACCGAGAATTTGTTCAATGGGTTTACTTGCGTGTTTGATCTCCGCCTCCTTATGCTTCTTGGAGGCGAGATGTGTTCGGTAAGCGTTCTCGGTGGTGTAGCTCTTCCTATGGATTTTTTGTTGGGGAATTAGGTTAGTGTGACAAGTAATACATATATGTTACATACCTGCAAATATCGCATGCTGTGTCCTTGTGGGACAAAGTGACGGCGGTTTCTGCTCGTCGCTCAAGGACCTTTTGATTGAAAACAGGCACGCTGACTGGTGGTAAACCAGCCACACGTCTCTGAAGGACTGCGGTGAGTCGGTTTCAAGGTTTGCTTATAATCTGTTCCATACCTTCATGTTATAACGATGGTGGTCGGACCGATAATGAGCTCGCTGCTCTTCAGCAGTCCGAAAGGCGATCGAGCACGACAAACAAGTAAACAGGTTGGATGCATCGATAGTGTTGCCGTCGATGGTCTGTAAAGTGACTGGTTGTTGAGCGGCGCTGATGGAGGGCATGGTGAGTGGTGAGTCCAAGATGTGTTGAGTCATAGGGTCTTAGTCACTCGGGGATTATCAAGGTTGATATAACACCCAAGGCGCTTCCAAATGTCTTATACAACGTACCTTGCGATGCGTGCGTTGCTTCTGTATGAAGGGCAAGGATAAAACAGACATCGGCGGTGCAAATGAATTATGGCTGGGGCTCCTTTGCCTGTTCCGCAAGGTAAATAGTCCAAGCCTCATGCCGCTTCGTCTGCTCCTCCCACTCCTTCGCAACCTTCTTCGCCTTTCCTTTGCTCAATTCGTTCCCCCCTCCGTCGGTGACTGGAATCCCTTTCTCATCCCAGCTGCCGTACGTCCCTTCGGGCACGTAAGGAGGCTTAAACATTTCCTGAGGAGGAATTCTGCCTTTTTCCAGTTTAGCGAGTTGCTTTTCCTTCTCAGTTTGTTTCGAAGCGGCTTTTTTGCGCTCTTTCTCCTGCGCAGCTGCAAGCTTCTCCACGCGGGCTTGCTGCAGAGTGGCGGGATCGACGAGTTTGACGAGGGCTTTGCCATCTGTGCATAAAGATAAGTTCCTCGCATAAGTGACCGAGACAACGACAGGGTTACCTTCTTGATCATCTAGCGCGACACCGAGCGGAATAAGATCTTCGTCTCTCAACCGATCAGAAAGTTTCAAAAAGTCCGTCAATGGCGCCTTTTCGATAGCTTTCGAACGCACTTCATCCCTGAAAGCGGATAGGACATGCAAGTATGGCATAAGAATCTCATCCCTCTGCATCCCTTTAATCAGCACGGTTGCCTTTTCATTTTATCGACAAGATGGGCTACTCACATCAACTGCCCCCCCTACCGCTCCATGTTTGAGGGCCCCCCATCCGATCTCAGCTGGTGGGCCTTCGCCGAGGCCAAACATTCGCAACATTTTCGTTGTCCAAGTGGCGACATGCCGCACAACGCCGATGTTAGTCGCGCTCCGCCCACGCTTCAGGTACTTGTTTGTCGTGGACACGAGATCGAGAAGTATTTGGAGCGCAAGCGGGGTGTTGAACGAGTCGCAGAGGGCCTCGCGGAAGGAATGTTGAGAGCGATGGAGCCTAGGAGATAGTACTAGGTTAGGAGAAGCGGAGGCAGGGTAAGGGCGTACTCGGCGGTCAAGTCTTTCTCGTCTTGCCCGTATGAATTCGTCCCGTTTTGCGTAGAAGAAGTCCCCTGTTCTGATACCATCGCCTTCACCTGTACAAAGAAATTCTGCATGGAATGTAAGCCTGAATCAAAGGAGGATGGCAGGGACTCACCTCGAAAGCCGTCTCTCTCGCCTTGATCTCGCCTTGCAAGCTCTCCCCCATATCCATCCGAGTACTCCATAATTGACCCAAAAACGCCAATCGTACTTGCCGTGCGGTGTAGTTTTGTAGGAGTTCCTGGTTCTGTGTCAAGCAATGGAGGCGCTGAGTGAATGAGACGAACATCAACAGTAATGAAATTTTTGAGGGACTTGCTCATCTTCAAACCTTCGATGTGGAGATGACCCGTGTGGAGGAAGTAGTTGACCCATTGGGGGGAGTTGTGATACGCCTGAGCGGATGGGTCAATAGCTGATATGATTCACCCATTAGGGTCGTTTACCTCAGACTGGGCAAGCTCATTGTCATGATGCGGGAAGAGGAGGTCGACTCCTCCCGAGTGGATGTCCATGTTGTCACCGAGGATCTCGGAAGCCATAACGGAGCACTCAATGTGCCACCCTGGCCGCCCGTTTCCCCATGGTGATGGCCAGGACGGTTCGCCGGGTTTGGATGCTTTCCAGAGAGCAAAGTCCTCTGGCGATCGTTTGCTACTCTGAATTGTCAGAGCACCTGCAACCGAACTGTCAGCAAGAAGAGGGTTTAATGACGGGGGGGAATAGTATACCTTCACCCTCAGCAAGCAAGCTCTTATTCCCCTTGCTCCAAGGCGCAAGCTTCGCATACTCATGCTTGAGCTGCGATCCTTGGACAAGGGCCCCATCAAACGCAGCCTTGTCAAACCAAACGTTGCCATCACTACCGGTGTATGCAAAGCCATTGTCGATGATGCGCTGCACAAACTCGGTGATTTGGGGGACATAGTCGGTGACCCGGGTGAGCGTGGTCGGGGGCTTGACGCGAAGGCGAGCCATATCGTCCATAAACGAACCCTCCCAGTATGCTGCCAGCTCGCGGAAAATGGTTGGATCGGTGACCGTGTGCTTTAACTGTGTGTCTCGCAGTGTCAAGCACGAGGTGTACCAGGTAAAGAAGGAAGGGTACCTGGTTGTCCAACCTGAGCGCCAAAGTATCTTTTGTTGCATCTATGAAGCTGAATGCCTCGGTGTGGGTGGCACTTTTCTCATCGGAGAGGAGTGATAACGCCTTTTCAATGGCTTGATGAGTCGTTGTCTGGGTCGAGTCAGTGCTCTGCGTGGGGTTGTTTCATGATGTATCCACCAGAGTCGCTATATGCATCGCAAACTTCTCGTCCCGCTCGGTAGCACTCGCAACCCATGCCGAATCCTTGATCAAGACTTGAAGGCCATCCCATTCGGAAGCATACCCGGTCTTGAGTGACTCCTGATCTGCTGCTGACAGACCGTTTATGACTTTTTTTGACAGGTACTCGCTCCATGACTCGACCACCAGATCCACGAGCTCCTTAGTCAAGGATCGGTGCTGAATCTTCAGGTTCGCAATCAAGTGCTGGTGCCGTGCCCGGAGGATGATCTGCAGGGTGATCAGCGCGTGTTCTGCGTTTCGACGCGTGAAGCTGGTGAACCTTGTCGTCGATGTCGGTGATGTTCATAACAAGATGGACATCATAACCAAAGTAATCTTCGAGGATACGACGGAGGATATCCTGAGTTACATAGTTGCTAAAAATTGCGGGGTGTGAGTCTGTCAGGTGTTCAGAGTCACCTCCCACTTACCGAGCATGGCCCATGTGCGCTGCGTCGTAGACCGTTGGCCCACAGTTGTACCATTTGACGAGATTTCCGTAGCTGGGTTTGAATTCGTCCTAGGATCACGCGTCTGGATGAGCTCTGGCATCTGCCACCATGTTCGAGGATGAATACCGACTTTCTTGCGAGTGAGAGAATTGTAGACGCGGAGAACGGGCTCTGGCGTCGTTTGGCTTGGCCTTATCCAGGTATTCGCTGTTGTCTGTGTCGACGAGGACATACTGCAGAGATATCGAGAGGACAGAGATGAGAAACGAGAGCAAGCGCGAGCTAACAACATTTAGTTCTGTTATTTGGTAGATTCAATCTTGGCCACCGACCACATTCCACCACACTCACTCGCCACTCCGTCGTCCATAGCCACAATGTCACGGATGAGTTACGAAGACGATGAGGATTACAGGTACGACTCCGACTCGGAGGGCGACGTCGAGATGACTCAAGAGGAAGACGACGATCAAGGCATGTACTCTCCCCTCTTCGCTCACTTGCCGCTGACTTCGTCGATTATTTGCAGACATCGTGGACGATGCAATTGACTTCGACGTCGTCGCAGAAAAGGACAGGCCAAAGTCATATGACATCGAGTACACGACGCTCTCTACAGCCCAAGTCGAGCAGACAATGGATGCAGACATAGAGCGCATTGTATCCATGCTTGGTTTAGAGGTGAGTATCACTCTTACTCCTATCCATGACTTGAGTTCTTTCCCACAACTGCCTTGCCACTGCTCTACCTGCTGACTTAGGTCTTCCAGCGTGATCCAGCGCAGATTCTCCTTCGGGACTTCCGATGGAACAAGGACCGGCTCATCGACAAGTATCTCGAAGACCCGGACACCGTCGCCATCAACTCCGGCCTGACAGTTCCCCCACCCCGTCCAAAGCCGGAACCGAGCAAACCCTCGAACAAGGGCGGTTTCTTGACTCGATCGTCCCGCAAAGCGGCATCTCCCGCATCTTTCTCAGCGACGTCCTCACAAACGTCGCAAGAGCCCTTTGAATGTCCCATTTGCTGCGATGTCGATCCGCCGAAGGTGCTGGCGCTAAAGTGTGGCCACCGCTTTTGCTCCGATTGCTGGCAGGCATACATTCACAGCAAAATACGACAAGAAGGAGAATGTAACATCCGCTGTGCGAACACTGATTGCGTCCTGGTTGTCCCCTTAAAATTCATCAAAGAAGTCACTGACAAAGCGACCGTGGAACGCTTTGACTTCCTGATAGTACGACACTATGTCGACCATATGGCAAAGCTCAAGTACTGCCCTGCACCCGAATGCACTTATACCATCTCCTGTCCTGCCGCTGCAAGCAAGGCTTCGCTCATGGCACAAGTACCCTCTGTAACTTGTCCAGAGGGCCACACGTTCTGCTTTGGGTGCTCCGTTGACTCCGATCATCGACCCGTCGTCTGCGCGGCCGCGAAACTTTGGTTAAAGAAATGCCAGGACGACAGTGAGACTGCCAACTGGATCAAGACTAACACCAAAGAATGTACGAAGTGCCAGAGTACCATTGAGAAGAATGGTGGGTGCAAGTGAGTCTGCAAGGTTTGCGCCCTAGTCTTAACAGGGAGCTAATCGTCGCCCGTAGCCACATGACATGTAAGAAATGCAAACACGAGTACGTCATAGTCGTTACGTTGCGATGTTATCCTTGGTCCTCACCAAGCGCAGGTTCTGCTGGGTTTGCATGGGACCATGGTCGGAGCACGGCACACAGTGGTACAATTGCAACCGGTTCGATGACAAGTCAGCGGTAGAAGCACGCGATGCGCAATCGAAGAGTCGGATCTCCCTTGAGCGATACCTCCATGTCGGTCTCCCTTTGCCGTTCTGTCTTTGTTTACTAAATCTAGCCTTTCCAGTACTACAACCGCTGGGCAAATCACGAACAATCAGCTCGACTCTCAGCTGACCTTTATTCCAAGACGGAGAAGCGAATGGAGGAGATGCAGCTGACGACCGAGCTCACCTGGATCGAGGTACAATTCCTAAAGAAGGCTCTTGACGAAGTATTGCGGTGCCGGATGACCCTCAAATGGACATATTCAATGGCGTACTACCTTGAGAAAGATAATAATAAAGAGCTATTCGAAGACAACCAGAGGTGTGTAGTTTTATTCTTATGTTCATCATATGCGCAGGACGTATTGATATTGTGTGCTATTAAGGGACCTTGAGAAAGCGGTCGAGGACCTATCGGAGCTCATGGAGTCTCCCATTGAACCAGAGACGATCCCAACACTCCGACAGAAGATCACCGATAAGACAGTATGTTCCCTTCTCCCCCATCTATCTTTTCTTCGTGCCCATCTCACGCACTCCACCAGGTCTACGTCCAAAAGCGAAATGAGATTATGCTCGAGGATACAGCCAACGGCTTCCGCGAAGGCCGCTGGGAATGGAACGTCGAAATAGACTGAAACAATCATGCTCCCTTATTAATGTGCTGTTTTGTTATGTTGGTCACGTTCCGTCACAACGACCGCCCTTCATTCGTCTGCTCCTCTCGTGCGTTGTATCCATTTTTGCCCGTTCGCATCCTTGCTCCATCCCATCGATTCGTCATGACGGAAGAAAACTCAAAATCATTGATATACATATTGGAGTCAAATCGCGTTTGGCTCATGAATTCACACTGCCAAAAACTGGAACGTATGTGTGGTTGGAGTGTACTTCGTTCATCTGTGGCGCTGTAGAACAACATGTTGACTGTTGACTGTAAATAATAAGATTGGCCGTTTCGGCGTTCGACTCAGTTGTCACGAATGTCAAATAAGAAGCCGTCATCCAAAACGTCAATCTGGAGGGATGTCGGTAGTTCTTTCATCCAAAGCTCTGATATCTCTACGATGGCGTCCTTTGGTTCTGCTTTCACAGAGGCGTTGAAGGCTGCAGCCACAGGGACTGCCGGCACCCGTGTCGACCTGAGGGTAGGCTTAGACGCAGCTTTGTGCGAATCCCGAGAAACGGCTTTAACAGCGGGCTTAGGCATCGAAGCTGATCTGGTGGTTGGGCGTGGAAGTGAGCCGGTACGCGATGCATTGGAGAGTTTAGGAGCAGCCATGGAGGTCAGGGATCTAGGTGGTGGACGCGAGACAGTTGGGGGTTGCGTGCCGAGTGCTGTCGTGCTCCTGAGTGGACGAATGGTTTGACGAGTAGGCACGGTAGCAG
>WNFL01408842.1_pt1 | contig 19113 bp, 18 predicted proteins | sample 5400361 | NCBI WGS metagenome assembly WNFL01 (sample SAMN13153351, study PRJNA577476) | soil metagenome | isolation source: 40 cm soil on Douglas fir-dominated hillslope | place: USA:California | collected 2013-09-17
CCGAACCTCGCGCCTGCGTACCACCGCCGTGGAGATGAGAAGCCTCGAGCCAAGCAGATCGCGGCCCCGGCTCCGGCGGTGGTTGCCGCCGACCCACCCCCCGTCGCTCCCGCTGATCCACCGCCGGCGTCGTCCGCGACCACCGCTGAGTTCGACGTCGAGGTCGATGGTGAGGTCTTCAAGGTAAAGGTGACCGGCGCGGGTATGGCGGTCATCCCTGCGGTGCAGTCAGGATCCGCCGCGGCGCCTCAGCCGAAGTCCCCGCCCAAGAGTGGCGAGGGGACAGTGATCGCGCCGATGCAGGGGCTCATCGTGAAGATCCCGATCAAGACCGGCGACGACGTGAAGCTCGGCGATGTGGTCGCGGTGCTCGAGGCGATGAAGATGCAGAACGACATCGTCACCACTGTCGCGGGCAGGGTGCAGGACATCTACGTCAAGGAAGGCGAGGTCGTCGGGCCAAACCAGCCGCTGATCGCGATCGGATGATCTCGAGACCGAAGCTTTTCAAGAAAATCCTCGTAGCCAACCGAGGCGAGATCGCGATCCGCGTCATGCGCGCGTGCAGCGAGATGGGCATCGCCACCGCGGCGGTGTATTCAGACGCCGACCGCAACGCAATCCACGTTCGCTACGCGGACGAGGCTCACCACATCGGCGGCGCGTCGCCGACCGAGTCGTACCTGCAGGTCGACCGCATCGTGAAGACCGCGCACGACTGCGGTGCGGAGGCGATTCACCCGGGCTACGGATTCCTTTCCGAGAAGCCGGCCTTTCCGGATGCGTGCACAGCTGCGGGCATCCAGTTCATCGGTCCGCCCGCATCCGCGATGCGCGCGCTGGGCTCCAAGCTCGCTGCGCGCCAGCTCGCGGCCGAGAACGGCGTGCCGGTGACCGAGGGCAGCGGTGCGGTGACCGACGCTGCGAGCGCGATCGCGGCGGCAAACAAGCTCGGCTATCCGATCATGGTCAAGCCGTCGGGCGGCGGCGGCGGCATCGGCATGAAGGTGGTCGAGTCGGAGGACGAGCTCGTCGCCGCGGTGGAGAGCAGCCACCAGGCGGCGCGATCGGCGTTCGGCGATCCAACGGTTTACCTCGAGCGGTACATCCGCAAGCCGCGTCATATCGAGATCCAGGTGATCTGCGATCAGCACGGCAACGCCGTCCACCTGGGTGAGCGCGAATGCTCGATCCAGCGCCGGCATCAGAAGATCATGGAAGAGACGCCGTCGCCGGCCCTGACGCCCGAGCTGCGCGCCGCGATGGGCGACGCCGCGATCCGGGCGGTCACCGCAGCCGGTTACGTGAACGCCTTCTTCCTCGAGGTCAATGCGCGGCTGCAGGTGGAGCACCCCATCACCGAGGCAGTGACCGGCGTCGACCTCGTGAAGGAACAGATCCGCGTCGCCTCGGGCATGGAGCTCGGCTTCAAGCAGAGCGACATCACGTGGACCGGGCACGCCATCGAGATGCGCATCAACGCAGAAGACCCGACGCGCAAGTTCATGCCCAACCCGAAGCGCATCAACCGCTGGGTGGCGCCTGCGGGGCCTGGCGTTCGCGTGGACTCGGGATTCGGCCCTGGCTCCGACGTGCCGCCCAACTACGACTCGCTCGTGGCCAAGCTCATAGTGCATGGCGCTGATCGCGCCGAGTCGATCGCACGCGCCCGACGGGCGCTACGCGAGTTCGTTGTGGCCGGCCCTGCAACGACCATTCCTTATCACCGTGCGATCCTCGAGAGCCCGGACTTTCGCGCCGGCAAGCTCAGCACTCGCTTCATCGAGGACCATCCGGAGCTGGTGGAGCAAGCAAAGGCGCTGGCCGCCGAGCAATCGCCCTTCGACTATGGGCCGGACCCTCGCCACGTCGCTGCCGCGGCCGCAGCGGTCAGCGCCATCGTGAGGCGCTCCTGAGCAAGCTCACGCATCCGTCTTCCGGCCGGCCCTTCGAGGTGCTCACGCAGACCGAGGTCGGACGCAAGGGCCAGTTCGCGGTGCGCGACGACTTGATCCGGCTGCCCTCGGGCGAAGAGGTGCCTTACGTCGTCGTGATCAACCCGGACTCGGTCTTGGTCGTGCCGCATTTCGATAACGGCGACACGCTGCTGGTGCGTCAGTGGCGCCACGCGTGGGATGCGTCGTCATGGGAGGTTCCCGCGGGCACGCTCACACGCGGTGAAGATCCGGTGCAGGGCGCGCTTCGCGAGTTGGAAGAGGAGACAGGCTTCCGGGCCGAGCGCATGACCTCGCTGGGGCTCGCGCATGGCGCCGCGATCCTCACCGGCACGGCGCACATGTTTCTGGCTGAAGGGTTGAGCGAGGCGAAGCAGAACCTCGAGGCGTACGAGCAGGACATGGAGGTGATGCGCCTGCCGCTGACTGAAGCGGTCGAGGCCGCGCTGTCAGGTGACATCGGGCACTCGACCTCGGTGACGTCGCTCGCGCGCGCCGCCCGCGCCCTGAAACTGATCTAGGCCGGGACCGGCGAAGCCGCGGGGGTCGGGCTCGGGACCGGCGAGGACGCCGGCACCGGCGATGGGCTCGGCGCAGGCGGCGGCACGGAACCGCCGGATGTCGGCTCGGGGGCCGGACCGATGAGGTCCAGGTCGTACTCGGCCGCCGGGTGCCGGTTGCCGACGTCTTGAACGCTGGGCTGCACAATCAGGCGGTAGTGCACGCCCGCGGTGAGCTGCAGTCCGCTGAAGGTCACGCTCCTGTCGCTGTACACCGGCGTCACCTGGACCGCGGCGCCCGTCGAGTCCTGCAGGATCACACCGCCGACGCTGTTGGGAAGCAGGTCGCTGTCGAACGTCACGACGACCTCCGTGTCGGTGACCTTCACAGAGACGACCTCCGGGCCCTTGCCGAGGTCGCGCTGAGCGCTCGCTGATACACCCTCGATGAGGAATGGGTCGGTGGCCAGGGCGCGCTGGACGGTCAGCGTCTCCTCGATCGCGGCCTTCTCCTGCTTGTTCTTGCCGAACACCATCCGCACCACCACGCGCACCGTGTTCGTCGAAGACGGGTCGACCTCAGCCACCAGGATGTAGAAGCGCTTGAGCTGCAGGTCGCCGCTCGGGATGAGGGCGGGGCTGCCCGAGCCATACGCGGCGCGGCCGGAGTCGTCGAGGTATCCGCGCGCCTTGTCCGGCTCGGTGTCCTGCCGCGCGCGCATGAATGCGCTGACGACAACCGACGCCTGCACGGCCGGCGAGGGCAGCGGCTTGGCGGACGGGGCGGTCGCGGCCCACAGGGTGTTGCCGCGCACGTACACGAACGTGCTCGAGTCCGGCGCCCATGCGGGCGCGTGGAACGTGCCGTCCGCGAGCCTGGTGACGTCGTTTCCGTCGGGCCGAATCGAGAAGACCCCGGTGTCGGAGCCGAGAAGGATCACGTTCTGTGCCGACCACGTGACGTCACCGTCGGGCAGCTTGTACACGGTCTTGCCGTGGAGGTCTGCGATGACGTTTCCGTACACAACGCGCTGGCCGTTGGGCGACCAGCCTTGGAACGTGCCGGCGGCGCCGGATCCACCAAGCTGCGTGTTGCCGCCACCGGCGACATCGAGCAGGAAAAGGGTGCTGGCGCTCTGGTACACGGCGGTCATGCCGTCCGGCGAGATCGAGATGACGCTCACGGCCTGATCGCTCTGAACTGTGGCGCGTCTGACGGCTGGGTCTCCGACTGAGTAGACGCCGTCGCTGGTTCCGAAATAGAGCATTTCGCCGACCCACCTCAGCGCCGTCGGGGCCGAGGCGGGGGTGATCTCGTCAGTCGTCTTGGCCGTCAGAGAGAGGATCTCGATCTTCCCCGCGCTCACATACGCGAGCCGGCCGCCTGCCGTGTCTATCGCGGGCAGCGAGGCGCCGGCAGCCACCAGCGTTGCCGGCGATCCGCCCTTGGCCGGCACTGACACGAGCGCTCCGCCCGGGCCGACGTAGAAAACGGTCGTCGAGTCGGGCGACCACAGCGGCGAGGACGACGCCGCGCTGGGGATCGTCGCCAGCTGCTTCTGGTTGGTCAGCAGTGACGTGGTCACCCTTGGCGGCGGACTGGCCTGCGGCGGCGCCGGGGTCGACTGTGTGGTGACGAATGTGATGGTGGTCGGCGTGCTGAGCGGCTGCTGAGCCTTGGTCAGCGCACCCGGCCCGATCGTCACCTGGTACTGCGTGTTCGGCGCCAGGTCGCCGGTGACCGGCTGGATGTACATCTGGGCATCACCGTTCCAGGCGAAGGTGACGTTGGTCGACGGTGTGATCTGCACCGCCTTCTCCGTGGACGGGTGGTCCATGGGCTGGTTGAACGACACGAGGATCGGCTGGCGCAGTGCAACTGCCGACTGGTCCTGCTGCGGGCTCTTGACGATGACCTCGTTGAATCCGCCCGGCGGCAGCGCTGCTGTGTAGACGACCACCGATGCGATCAACACGACGACGGCGGCGGCCCCGACCCACGAGAGTCGCGGCGGGGACAGCCACAGACGCCACCATGAGTCCTTGCCTTCAGCCGAGCGCCAGGCAACATCCATCAGCTGGCGCCGCAGCGCGGATTTGAACGCGTCGTCGAGCGGCGGTTCCGGCGTCTGCGCCTGGCTCAGCATGCCGGCGAGACGCAGGAGCTCGGGGTCCTGCAGGACGTCGTTCAGCTCGGGATCGAGGTGCTGTCCGCTCAATCGACCGGCCTCAGGGCGCCTGACTCATCGCGCAGGCGCGTCACGCCGCGGTGGATCAGAAGCTTCACGGCGCCGGCCGTCTTGCCCATGGCAACCGCGATGTCCTCGATCTTCATGTCCTCCTGGAACTTGAGCACGAGCGCTGTTCGCTGCTGCAGCGGCAGCTCCTCGACGATCGCCCAGATCCGACGGATCTCGTCGCGCATCGCCGCCTGCTCGTCAATCGCGGGGCCGGCCACCGACAGGTCGTGGAAGTCCTCGAGAGGCTGCGAGGGCCGCAGGCTCCGGTACCGATCGGCAATCGCATTCACCGCGATCTGGTAGAGCCAGGCAGCAAAAGGACGCCCCGTGTCCTGGTAACGGGGCATCGCCTTCAGAGCTTTGATGAAAACCTCTGAGGTGACGTCCTCCGCCGCTGTTTGTTCCCTCACTCTTGAATACACGAACCTGTAGATCTGCTGAAAATGCCGGTCGTACAGCGCCCCGAACTCGCGCGGGTCTTGCTTCGCGCGTTCGACGAGTTCTCTCTCCTCGCCACGACCCGGGTCGCTCACTGGCTACTCAGCCTGTGCCGGTTCAAACGGGGAGCCTCCGAATACGGTTACGAGTTCGCGGCGAAGCCTGTGGCATGCGCTCCTGCGATTATCGATGTCCGGGCGCTATCAACTACTTATCGACATGCAGTCCACAGTATCTTGTGGATATCTCTTCGCGATCCACTACATCTGCTCTTGGAGCTGGTGCCAGATATAATCACCGCGACCCCAGTGTTGATTGGGAGCCGTGCCCTTATTTGATCGAGCGCTACTGTCCGCCCGCCATGCGGGCGGTGTGGTCTGACCAGCACAGGTACGAGCTATGGCTCCGGATCGAGATCCTGGCCTGCGAAGCCTGGGCTGAGATCGGCCGCATCCCCGCGTCGGCACTGCCGAAGATCCGCAGCGCGACCTTCGACGCCGGCCGCATCGCTTCGCTGGAGGAGCGTATTGGGCACGACGTGATCGCTTTCCTGACCGACGTCAACGCATCCATCGGCCAGCCGGAAGCGCGCTACGTGCACCTCGGCATGACGAGCCAGGACCTCAACGACACGGCGATGGCGGTGCAGCTGGTCGAGTCCTCGCGGCTGATCACCAGTGACCTGGACAAGGTGCGCGATGCGGCCGCCGAGCTCGCGGTACGGCACCGCAAGACCCTGATGGCCGGCCGCACGCATGGCATCGTGGCCGAGCCGATCACGTTCGGATTCAAAGTCGCGGGCTGGGTCGCGGAGCTCGACCGGGTGCGCGTGCGCCTCGATCGCGCCACTGATGAGGTGGCCGCAGGCCGCATCTGCGGCGCGGTGGGCACGCACGCGACCGTCGACCCGCGTGTGGAAGAGCACGTGTGCAAGGCACTCGGCTTGCGACCCGACGTCGTGTCCACGCAGGTTGTAGCGCGCGACGTGCATGCGTCTTTCATGGCGGCGCTCGCGTCGGCGGCGGGAGCGCTGGAGCGCATCGCGACCGAGATCCGGCACCTGCAGCGCAGCGAGGTCGGAGAGGTCTTCGAGCCATTCGGCAAGGAGCAGAAAGGCAGCTCCGCCATGCCGCACAAGCGCAACCCCGTTCTGACCGAGCGCGTGTGCGGTCTCGCGCGCGTCGTGCGCGGCAACATGGTCACCGCTTTCGAGAACACCGCGCTGTGGCACGAGCGCGACATCAGCCACTCATCGGCAGAACGGGTAGTGGTCCCGGACGCGTGCGCGGCCGTCGACTTCATGGCCATCGAGATGACGAAGGTCCTGCGGGGCCTGGAGGTCCGGCCTGAGCGGATGCTCCGCAACCTTCAGTTCGGCGGAGGCGTTGTGTTCTCCGGAAGGGTGCTCACGGCGCTCGTGGAGTCGGGGATGTCGCGCGAGGACGCATACGCGATCGTGCAGAAGGCTGCTATGGAGTCACTGGAGGAGGCCGGCCCAGGCTTTCGAACCCAGATCGAGAAGAATCGAGCGGTGATGGATCGCATCGGCGCCAGGCTCGACCAGGTCTTCGACCCGTGGGCCGGCCTGGAGAACACAGACCTCGCGTTCGAACGACTCTCCCTCGGAGTGAAAACCGCGTGATCTCGCGATCCCGGCCGGAGCCCCTCGCCGGATCTTCGGCGCCCATGCGGCCCATCTGCGGGTTCAGCTCCTGCGCTGCTCGCTCACGCAGTTCTCCAATGCGCTCGCTCCGCTGCTCGTCGCTTCACCCGCATCTCGGCCACCTGGATCGCCGAATCTCTCGGCGAGGTCTCCTGCCGTGATCGCGGGGCCTGCGCTCAGCACCACAGAGCTGCCGCTCAAGCTTTTCGCGCGCGGCAAGGTGCGCGACACGTACGAGCTGCCGGACAACCAGCTCCTGATGGTCGCAACCGATCGGCTCTCGGCCTTCGACCACATCCTGCCCACGGGCATCCCCGACCGCGGCAAGGTGCTGACCCAGCTGTCCATCTTCTGGTTCTCGCAGACGCACACATTCCAGGAGAACCACCTCGTTTCGGGCATGGTCCCCGACCTGCCGGCCGCCCTCCGCGATCACCGCCAGGAGCTGGCGGGCCGGTTCATGATCGTGCGCAAGGCCAAGCGCATCGACTTCGAGTGCGTCGTCCGCGGCTACCTCGCCGGGAGCGCCTGGAAGGAGTACGAGGAGTCGCACACATTGGCCGGCGAGGAGATGCCGCCGGGATTGAGGCAGAGCGAGAAGCTCGCGTACCCGATCTTCTCGCCCGCGACCAAGAGCGACACCGGCCACGACGAGAACATCTCGTACACGCAGCTGAAGAAGGAGGTCGGCGACGACCTGGCGCAGAAGCTGCGCGACGCGAGCCTCGAGCTTTACAAGCACGCGTCGGAGCACTCGGAGAGGCGTGGCATCATCCTGGCCGACACCAAGTTCGAGTTCGGCCAGATCGACGACGAGCTCATCCTCATCGACGAGGTCCTCACGCCCGACAGCTCGCGGTTCTGGGACGTGCTCACCTACCGTGTAGGCATAGCGCCGGATTCCTATGACAAGCAATTCGTGCGCGACTGGCTCACGCGCTCGGGCTGGGACAAGGAGTCGGAGCCGCCGGTCCTGCCTCCCGAGATCGTCGCCCAGACCCGCGAGCGCTACCTCACCGCCTACCACCGCCTCGTCGGCAAGCCCCTCTTCCCGAAGAAGCCGAGGAACGAAAAATGATCGCGCGCATAGTCGTAGTCCCAAAGCCGGTCGTCAACGACCCGCAGGGAGTCACGGTCCGGCAGGGCCTCGCGTCGCTGGGCTTCGGTGAGGTAACCGACGTCCGCGTCGGCAAGTACATCGAGGTGCGAATGGACACGACCTCGGAGCGCGAAGCGCGCGAGCGCGTCGATGCGATGTGCAGCCGGCTGCTCGCGAACCATGTCATCGAGGACTACCACTTCGAGGTCGAGCACGAGAGCAAAGGCGCGATGAGATGAAGTTCGGGGTCGTGGTTTTTCCAGGAACGTGGTCCGACCGCGACTGCGGCTGGGTCGTCGACCAGGTGCTCGGCGCACACCTCCAGTACCTGTGGCACAAGGACGCGGACCTGAAGGGCTGCGACTGCATCATCCTGCCGGGGGGATTCGCTTACGGCGACCACCTGCGCACCGGCGCGATCGCACGGTTCTCACCGGTGATGGAGAGCATCGGCGAGTTCGCCGACCGCGGCGGACTGGTGTGGGGCATCTGCAACGGTTTCCAGATCCTGTGCGAGTCGGGCCTGCTGCCCGGCGCGCTCATCCGCAACGCATCGCTCGAGTACCGCTGCGAGTGGACGAATCTCGTCGTCGAGCGCACGGATCTTCCGTTCACGTCGCAGTGCGATGAGCGCGAGGTACTGCGCGTGCCCATCTCGCACGGCGAGGGCAGCTACTTCGCGGACCCGGCCACGCTTTCGCGCCTCGAGCAGAACGGCCAGGTGGTGTTCCGCTACTGCGACGTCGAAGGGCGCGTGCGGCCGAACGCCAACCCGAACGGCTCGCTGCACAACATCGCCGGTATCGTCAACAGTCGCGGCAACGTGCTCGGCATGATGCCGCACCCCGAGCGGTGCGCCGAAGCCGAGCTTGGCGGCACCGACGGGCTCAAGCTGTTCCGCTCCGTGATGCACAGCGCGGCGGAGATTTTGACGGCATGAGACTGGAGGATCGCGAAGTGGACGAGCGCCGGCTGCGCGAGGTCGCGCTCACAGCGGCTGAGTACCGCGCCATCGTCGAAGGGCTGAAGCGGCCGCCCAACGACCTGGAGCTCGGGATGCTCGGCGTGCTGTGGTCCGAGCATTGCTCGTACAAGACCTCGAAGGCTTTGCTGCGCCGGCTGCCCACGAGCGGTGCCGCGGTGCTGCAGGGCCCCGGTGAGAACGCCGGCGCCGTTAGCCTCGGCAACGGCTGGGCTGTCGTGTTCAAGATCGAGTCGCACAACCATCCCTCGGCCATCGAGCCGTACCAGGGCGCCGCCACCGGCGTGGGCGGCATCCTCCGCGACGTTATCGCCATGGGCGCGCGGCCCATCGCGCTGCTCGACTCGCTGCGGTTCGGTCCGCTGCCCGAGTCGCGGCATCACTTTGAAGGCGTGGTTGCCGGCATCGGCGGCTACGGCAACTGCATCGGCGTGCCGACTGTGGCGGGCGAGGTCTACTTCGAGGACTGCTACGCGCAGAACCCGCTGGTCAACGCGATGTGCGTCGGCCTGGTCCGCTCCAACGACCTGATGCGCGCCCGGGCCGAGGGCACAGGCAACAAGCTGCTGTTGGTCGGCGCCGACACCGGCCGCGACGGCATCCACGGCGCGGCGTTCGCGTCGCTGGAGCTCGACGAGGACAGCTCGCAGCGCCGGCCGGCCGTGCAGGTCGGCAACCCATTCCTCGAGAAGTGCCTGCTCGAGGCATGCATGGACCTTTCGCTCACCGACGCTGTCGTCGCGATCCAGGACCTCGGCGCAGCCGGCCTCACTTCATCGGTGGCCGAGTGCGCGGGCCGCGTGCCCGGCGCAGGCGCAAGGATCGACGTGTCGCGAGTGCCGCGCCGAGAGCGTGGTATGACGCCCTACGACGTGATGCTCTCGGAGTCGCAGGAGCGGATGCTGGTCGTCGTGCGCCGCGGGCGCGAAGCCGACATCGAGCGGATATTCGAGACCTGGGATCTCACGTCAGCCGTGATCGGCGAGGTCACCGACGACGGGCAGCTGACCGTCATGGACCACATGGAGCAGGTCGCGCGCCTGCCGATCAAGCTGCTGACCGAGGGCGCGCCGTTGCGGCGGCTAATCGGACTTCCGCCCGAGCCTGCGCCGGCTCTCCACCTCGACGCGCTGCCTCCGCCCGCCGACATCGGCGCAGTGCTGCTGCGGATGCTTGCGAGCCCGAACCTTTGCAGCCGCAGGCCGATCATCCGTCGCTACGACCACATGGTCGGCGACGCGACGGTCATACCGCCAGGTGGTGACGCCGCGATGCTGCGCGTGAAAGGCACGAAGGTCGGCATCGCGATGACCACTTCGTGCAACTCGCGCTACTGCCATCTCGACGCCAACCTCGGCGCGCAGCTGGCAGTCGCCGAAGCGGCACGCAACATCATCGCCACCGGCGCGCAGCCGCTCGCGATAACCGACTGCCTGAACATGGCCAACCCGGACCGGCCCGAGGTCTACTGGCAGCTGGAGGAGACGGTCAGCGGCCTGGCGCAAGCGTGCCGGTCGCTGGACCTGCCGATCGTGAGCGGCAACGTTAGCCTGTACAACGAGTCCGCGGGCGGCGCCGCCATCTACCCGACCCCGGTGATCGGAATGGTCGGCCAGATCGATGACTACGACCGCCGCCTGCAGGCGGGCTTCAAGCACGAGGGCGACTTCGTCCTGCTCATCGGCTCCAGCCACAACGACCTCGGCGGGAGCGAGTACCTGAAGCTCGAGCACGGCATGGTCGCCGGGCGGCCGCCTGAGCTCGACCTCGCACGCGAGCGCGCGGTCGGCAAGCTCATCCTCACCGCCGCAGGCGCGGGCTTCATCAAGACCGCGCACGACTGCTCGGACGGCGGGCTGCTCGTGGCGCTCGCGGAGTGCTGCCTCCTCGGCGGCATCGGCATGCGAGGTCCCGCGCTGAATCCGGAGCCGCCGCTCCGCATCGACGCAGCGTTCTTCGGCGAATCGCCGAGCCGGTTCATCGTAAGCGCGCCTTCCCGCGCGACGCCTGAGCTGCAGTCGCTCGCGCGCCGGCATCACGTCGAGATCGCGCTGCTCGGGATGACCGGCGGTGAAGCGCTCGAGCTCGAAGGCCAGCTGAAGGTGACCTTGCAGGAGATGCGAGACGCCTGGGAAGGCGGACTCGAGGGGTCGGTCTGAGGAATGTGCGGGGTTTTCGGAATCTGCGCTTCGGGGACGGTGGACGTCGCCAACCTGACCTACTTCGGGCTCTTCGCGCTGCAGCACCGCGGCCAAGAGTCGGCGGGCATCGCGGTTTCAGACGGCAAGTCGGTGCGCGTGCAGCGCGGCATGGGGCTGGTCGCGCAGGTGTTCAACCCCGCGACTGTGAAGGAGATGGGCGAGGGCTCGATTCTTGCTCTCGGCCACACCCGCTACTCGACCACCGGCTCGTCGCGCGCCGAGAACGCGCACCCACTGCCGTTTCTTCACCCACAGCTCGGCTCTGGCGCCATCGCCCACAACGGCAACCTGCTGAACGCGCAAGCGCTGCGCTTGCAGCTCGAGGAGCAGGGCGCGACCTTCGAATCCGGGCTGGACACCGAGGTGATGGCGCGGCTCATCGAGCACACCCACGGCAAGACGTGGGAGGAGGTCGTGCGGCGCGCGTTCGCCCGAGTCGTCGGCGCTTACTCGTGCGGGATCATCACGCCAACGCAACTCATCGCGCTGAGAGATCCATTCGGGTTCAGGCCCCTTTGCATCGGCTTCATTCCTCTTGCGGGCCAGCCCGCGCATGTGGTGGCCTCGGAGACGTGCGCGCTCGACACGGTGCACGCGACGTTCGTGCGCGAGGTCCAGCCGGGCGAGATGGTCGTGATGGACGAGCACGGCGTCCACAGCGCCACGTTCCAGACCTCGAACAAGCACGCGATGTGCGTGTTCGAGTTCATCTACTTCGCGCGTCCTGACTCAATCCTCAAGAACTGCGAGCTCGAAGAGGCGCGCATCCGGATGGGACACGAGCTCGCCAAGGAAGCGCCGGTCGAGGCGGATATGGTGATCGCGTTCCCCGACAGCGGCACCCCTGCCGCAATCGGATACGCCGAAGCCTCGGGCATCCCGTTCCGCGAGGCGCTGATGAAGAGCCGCTACATCAACCGCACGTTCATCCAGCCCGACCAATCGCTGCGCGAGGCCGGCGTGATGCTGAAGCTCAACGCACTGCCGCGCTCGATCAGGGGCAAGCGGCTGATCGCCGTCGACGACTCCATCGTCCGCGGCACCACGTCGCGGCGCATCATCGAGCGCCTGCGGGCGGCCGGCGCCAAGGAAATCCACATGCGGATCTCGAGCCCGCCGATGCGCTACCCGTGCTTCATGGGCGTCGACATCGGCTCGACCAAGGAGCTCATCGCGTCGGGGCGGTCCGTCGAGGAGGTGCGCGGCCACATCGGCGCCGACAGCCTCTCGTACCTGTCGATCCCGGGCCTCATGCGCGCCATCGGCCGCGGCACGTCGCAGCAGTTCTGCCGCGCGTGCTTCGACGGCTCTTATCCTGTCGCCGTGCCGCAGCAGCTCGAGATGGATAAGTTCCAGTTCGAGCCGGCCCCAGTCGTCACCTAGGGTGCGTGCGGAAGGGCTGTCGTACGCCGCGGCCGGCGTCGACATCGAGGCCTACGAGCGCGTGCTGGCGCGCGTCAAGCCGCTGATCGCCGCGACGCAGGGCGCGCAGGTGGCCGCGGGCGTCGGCCCGTTCGCCGGCCTTTATCAGCTGCCCGACGGCAGCCGGCTGGCGGCGAGCGCTGACGGCGTCGGGACGAAGATCAAACTCGCGATCGCCGCCGGACGCCACCGCGGTATCGGCGTCGACATCGTCAACCACTGCGTCAACGACATCGCGTGCGCAGGCGCCCGACCGCTGTTCTTCCTCGACTATTTCGCGACCGGCAAGCTGGAGCCGAACGTTTTCGAGCAGCTGGTCGAAGGCATGACCGAGGCGTGCAGCGCAGCCGGATGCGCGCTGCTGGGGGGCGAGACCGCGGAGATGCCTGGCGTGTATGCGCTGGGTGACTACGACCTGGCGGGGTTCATCGTCGGCGTGGTGGATGCCGGCGCCGATCGAGGTGCGGTCGAAGAAGGGGATGTGCTGGTCGGACTTGCGTCAAACGGCCTGCACACCAACGGCTACTCGCTCGCGCGCAAGGTGTTCGAGGGCACGCCGCTGACGAAGAAGCTTGCCGACCAGCTGCTTGCCCCGCACACGTCCTACCTCGACGCCATGCGGTCGCTGCGCTGGAAAGCGGCGGCGCACATCACCGGGGGCGGCGTCCTCGGCAACCTGCCCCGGTGCCTGCCCGACGGCCTGGGCGCCGTGCTCGAAAGAAAGAAGTGGGAGGTGCCCGCGATCTTCGGTGAGATCCAGCGTCGCGGCCGTGTCTCCGACGACGAAATGCACGGCACGTTCAACATGGGGCTCGGGATGATCCTGGTCGTGGACGCCAAGGACGTGGGCCCAGACTCCGTTGTCGTGGGCGCGGTGGTCGAGCAGCAAGGGCCCGAGCGGGTGGTGCTTCGCTGAGATTAGGGATCTGCGTCTCCGGTCAGGGCACGAACCTTCGCAACCTCATCGACCAGGGGTTCGACGTGGTCGCGGTCGCCACCAACCGGCCCTCGTGCGCAGGCGCGGCGTTCGCGCGCGAGCGGCGCATCCCGCTGGCGGAGCTGTCGCAGCGACGATTCGCGTCGATCGAGCAGCGCGACGCGGCGATGCGCGACTTTTTCCTGGAGCACGCCGTGCAACTCGTCGTCGACGCCGGCTACGACCGCGTGCACTCGGCGCCGCTCCTCGAGGCATTTCGCGACCGGATCATCAACGTGCATCCGTCGCTGCTGCCCGCGTTCGCCGGCGGCATGGACGCGGTCGAGCAGGCGCTGGCCGCCGGTGTGACCACGACCGGCGCGACCGTGCACGTTGTCACGGATGCGCTTGACGCAGGTCCGATCCTGGCCCAGGAATCGGTTGAGGTCCTGCCCGGCGAAACTGTTGAAACACTCCGTCAGCGAGTGCATGAGGTCGAGTACCGTTTGCTACCAGCAGCGATCCGGTTGATGGAGGCGAGGATTGCCAAGAGCTCTGCTGTCGGTTAGCGACAAGACAGGACTCGCGGGTTTTGCGCGCGGCCTCCGCCGCCTCGGGTTCGACCTTTTCGCCACTGGCAGCACGCTGCAGACGCTTTCCGACTCCGCCATCGATGCGCGGCCGGTCTCGGACCTGACCGGATTTCCCGAGATCATGGATGGCCGCGTCAAGACGCTTCACCCGGGTGTTCACGCAGGCCTGCTCGCGCGTCGCGACCGGCCCGAACACCTCGAGACGCTCCACAGCCACGGCCTGAAGGAGATCGACCTCCTCTGCTGCAACCTCTATCCGTTCGTCGAGACGGTGGCTCGCCCCGACGTGACCTTCGAGGAGGCGATCGAGCAGATCGACGTCGGCGGCCCGGCGATGATCCGCGCCGCGGCCAAGAACCACGAGTCGGTGGTGGTGATCGTCCGCCCCGAGCGCTACACCGAGATCCTCGAGGAGCTGCACGCGGGCGGCCCTGGGCAGCCTGCCCGGCGCCGGTTGGCCGCCGAGGCTTACGCGCACACCGCGGCGTACGACACCTGGATCTCTGCCTACCTCCGTGGCCCGGAATCTCCTGGATTCCCGACCGAGATCTCGTTTGCCGGCCGCCTGGCGCAGCCGCTTAAGTACGGCGAGAACGAGCACCAGTCCGCGGCGTTCTACAGGTACGGTCCAGATCCGGGCGGCATGGGCGGGGCGCGCCAGCTCCAGGGCAAGGAGCTCGGCTTCAACAACATCCAGGACGCCGCGGCGGGGATCCAGCTCGTGAGCGACTACAGCTCACCGGCCGCGGCGATCATCAAGCACACCAACCCGTGCGGGCTGGCGGTCGCAGACAGCATCAGCCTCGCGTACCGCATGGCCTACGAGTGCGACACGGTCAGCGCGTTCGGCGGCATCGTGGCCGTGAACCGGGCGCTCGACCGCGACACGGCCGAGCAGATCGTGCAGATCGTGACCCATGTGGTCATCGCGCCTGACGTTTTCGACGAGGCGCTCGAGGTCCTCGCGCGGCGGAGGGCGATGGTCGTGCTGATCGCTGAGCCAACCAAGCACGTGCTGCTCGACTACGACGTTCGCTCGGTATCGGGTGGCTTCCTGGTGCAGGCGTGGGATCGCGGCGGCTTCGACCGCGGCTCGTGCACAGTGCCCACCAAGCGGGTGCCGACCGAGGCCGAATGGGAGCAGCTCGCCTACGCCTGGATCGCGGTTAAGCACGTGAAGTCGAACGCGATCGTGATGTTCAAGAACGGTTCCGCCGTCGGTGTCGGCGCGGGCCAGATGTCACGCGTCGAGGCGGTGCAGATCGCGGCACGTCGTGCCGGCGACCGCGCCCAGGGCTCGGTGATGGCGTCGGACGCTTTCTTCCCGTTCCCCGACGGTCTCGAGGAGGGCATCCGGGCGGGTGTGACCGCGGTCATCCAGCCGGGCGGCTCGATGAAGGACCCTGAGGTCACCGCGGCCGCGGACGCCGCCGGCATCGCCATGGTCATGACGGGCCGCCGCCACTTCAAGCACTAAAACGGCGCGGGGAAGGACGCCTGTCGTAACCCGTGCCTTTCACTAAGCTCGAGGTATGGCACAAGAACGACCGCAAGTTCCCCCTGACATAACGGACTTCAACCGGCAGATCATCGAGGAGTTCCGCGCAACCAAGGGTCAGCTGAGTGGGCGCATGGCCGGCCGCCAGCTGTTGCTGCTTACGACCACTGGCGCGCGCACCGGCGAGCCCCGCACCGCGGTCGTCGGTTACCGAAAGTCCGGGGACATCTTTGTCGTGATCGCGTCGGCCAACGGCGCGGCCGCGAATCCCGCGTGGTACGTCAACCTGCTCGCGAACCCACATGCGACGGTCGAGGTCGGTCCCGAGAAGCTGAACGTCCGCGCGCGCACGGCCAAGGGCAAAGAGCGCGACAAGCTGGCAAAGCTGGTCGAGTACCTCGAACCTCAGCAGGAGAAGACGTCGCGCAAGATCCCCGTGGTCGCGCTGGAGCCGCTGAAATCGCCAAAGACCTGACCACGGCGCGGGGAAGGACAGGTGTCCTCCCCCGCGGAGCCCCCACCTCTCCTCGGCCCCGCTGGGTTGGACCTGGAAGGGTCATAGGAGACGGCCGAAATGAATTCGGCCTACAGCTCCACATTGGGTTCTTGTTTAGTTGACGTCGCTGTGAAGGAGGGCTTCGCCGGCGAACGGCCGGACCACCACATGAAAAAGACGCGCGTGGAGAATCCGCGCGTCGCGTGCGGCTCGTGCCGCATGTTCGACGGCACCACCTGGTGCCGGCACTGGAACTTCCACACGACCGCCGAGTCGCCGCCGTGCCGGTTCTACCGACAGGCGGCGATCAGCAGGCCGTCGACTTAAGCCGCTTCGGCGACAGGCTCCCCCGCAGGCTCGGTCACCACGCGCGGCCGCGGAGCCGGCCGGAGCGCGATCAGTGCCACGAGCAGGCCGCCCGCAACCACCGCGGCGGCGATCGAGAATCCGAGCTGGTAGCCGCCGGTCAACGCCGAGGCTACGTTGTGCCCGCTGAGCACGAGGTCGCGCGCGCGATCCGCCGAAACCGTGCCGAGGGCCGCAAGTCCAAGCGCGCCGCCGACCTGCATGGTCACGTTGGCGACGCCCGACGCCACTCCGGCGTCGACGGCCGGAACCTCGGCCATCATGATCGTCAGCAGCGGCATGAACGACATGCCCGCTCCGATGCCAAACAGCAGGTACGAGCCGAACAAGGTCGGGAAGTAGCCGGCACCCTGACCGGCCGACGCCTCGAGCGCGAGCGCCATCGTGATCGTGATCAGGCCGGGGATCAGCAGGGCCCGAGGACCGAAGCTGCGCATCAGCCGCGCGGTGACCCCTAGCGACAGCGCCGCCAATGCGAGCGTTGCCGGAAGGAACGCGAGGCCGGTGTCGAACGCGCTGAAACCACGCACGTGCTGGAGGAACAGCGCGCCGAGGAAGAAGTTCGAGAACATGCCAGTGGCGAGCAGCGCCCGCGCGACACTCGCGCCGGTGAGGCTGCGGATGCGGAGGATGCGCAGGGGCAGGATCGGGTTGCGCACGCTTGCCTCGACCACGAAGAAGATGACGAGCAGCGAGATCGCCACGCCTCCGAACCCCTCGGTTTGGGCAGACGTCCAGCCCTCGCTTGACGCCGTGACGATGGCGTAGACCGCGGCCATCATCGCGACAGTCACGAGCAACGAGCCGAGCACGTCGACACCGTGCCGCAGCCCGACGCCGTCGTTCTCTTCGATGAGCCACCAGCCGAACACGAACGTCGCGACGCCGATGGGCAGGTTGATGAAAAAGATCCAGTGCCAGTTGATGGCCTGGGTCAGCGCTCCGCCGGCGAGCAGGCCGAGCGATCCGCCGCCCGCGATGACGAAGGTGAACATGCTCATGGCCTGGGCGCGCTCCTCAGGCCGGGGAAAGCCCGTGACAAGGATGGCGATGATGACGCCCGCGGACATCGCCCCGCCGATGCCCTGCAGCGCTCGTGCGGCGATCAGCGTGATCGCATCCGGCGCGAGCCCATCAAGACCGGAGGCCATTGTGAAAACGATCACCCCGGCTAGGAAGACCTTCTTGCGCCCGATCAGGTCGCCCGCCCGGCCGGCCAGCAGCAGCAGGCTGCCGTAGGTGACCAGGTAGGCGTTCACCACCCAGGTGAGGTCGGCTTGCGTGAAGTGCAGGTCGCGCTGGATCGAGGGCAGGGCAACGTTGACGATCGTCGAGTCGAGGACGATCATCAGCTGGCCCACGCACACGACGAGCAGGGCGAGCCACCTCCTGACCTGGTTTTGAGATCCGCTTTCCATAACGCCTCCTAGATGAACCCGCTGACTTGACGATCATTATAACGGGATCATTAGGATACTTATTGCATGATTTTCGGCCAGTTGGGAATAATCAACTTGGTGGTACGATCCGAATGCACAGTGAGATGACGAACAACCCCCGGACCGGCCTGATGAGCCTGGTGAACCAGGTTTACAAGGCCATGAACAAGCGGGCGTCCGAAGAGGCCTTGGGCATGCGCCTGAAGCAGTTCCTGACCCTTTCCTACATCCAGGACCACGAGAACGTGATCCAGCAGGAGCTCGAGTCGGCCCTCCTGGTGGACGCCAACGCGGTCGTGCTGCTCCTCAACGACCTGGAGACCGCCGGTTTCGTCGTGCGACGCCGCGACCCGTCGGATCGCCGGCGCCACCTGGTGGAGGTGACTCGCGCGGGGAAGGCAGCGCTGGAGCATGCCGACAAGGCGCGAACCGCCCTGGCCGAAGAGATGCTGGCCGGCTTCTCCAATGAGGAGCGCGAGACGTTGCGGAGCCTGCTGCAGAGGGTGCTGGACAGCCTGCTCAGCCCCGCTCCCGAACACGTCCGAAGCTAAGGGTTCCCGCGATCAACCCGGCTGAGGCGCGGTCACAGTTTCCGGTCCTAGAGCAATTCGCGTATCTGAACGCCGGCTCGGTCGGACCGCTCTCGCGCCGAACAGCCGCCGCCATGGACGAAGTCCAGTCCCAGGGTCTCGCTCACGGGCGGGGCTCGATGGCGGCGTTTGAAGGGAGCATGGCGGACGAGGCCGCGCTGCGCGAAAGCCTCGCCGCGCTCATCAGGGTGCCGGCCGAGAAGGTCCTCCTCACCACGTCGACGACCGAAGGCTGCAACATCGTCGTCAATGGGCTCGAGCTGGGCCCTGACGACGAGGTCGTCACCACCGACGCTGAGCACCCGGGCTTGCTGCTCCCGCTGGAGGCGTCAGGCGCAACCATCAAGAAGGCGCGCGTGCTCGAGCTGCCGGCGAGTGACGCCCTCGAGGCGATCACGGCCGAGGTCACCCCGGCGACGCGGCTGATCGCGCTCTCCCACGTGCTGTGGCTCAACGGCCACGTCCTGCCGCTGGCCGACATCAAGCGCGTGACGGGCCTGCCCCTCCTGGTCGACGGCGCGCAGTCGGTGGGCGCCATCCCGGTCGATGCGTCGGTGGCCGACTGGTACACGGTGTCCGGACAGAAGTGGCTGTGCGGGCCTGAGACCACGGGCGCGCTGTACGTCGCGGATTTCGAGAGCATGAAGCCGCGGATGAAGAGCTACTTCGCCTCCGTGCGAACGGACGCGACGCGGCTGCAGGTGGTCCATCTCGC
>WNFL01300955.1_pt1 | contig 19112 bp, 15 predicted proteins | sample 5400361 | NCBI WGS metagenome assembly WNFL01 (sample SAMN13153351, study PRJNA577476) | soil metagenome | isolation source: 40 cm soil on Douglas fir-dominated hillslope | place: USA:California | collected 2013-09-17
GTCCGTCTAAAACCAACTCTCCCGAAAACGAGCCAAGTCTCTTTACTTAATAAGTGGTGAGCCGAGCAGGACTCGAACCTGCGACCCACTGGTTAAAAGCCAGTTGCTCTACCGACTGAGCTATCGGCCCACATTTCTTGTCAACATCGTGATGAGATTGGCGAGTGAATTCTACCTAACGCAAACTCCAATGTCCAAAGCAGGAATCTCCGGGCGAGTCTTGATTCATTGGTTTCAGAGAGGACGATCGATGAGGTCAGTACCGGGAGTGGTAACGACCGGGTTGCAACCTGCGCGATATTCGAGACGGCCGACAATGACCCGGTCGCTACCGCTCGCGGTACTGACCTCAACCCTGTGCATGGCGAACTACTGGCGGAGCCAACCGCCCAGAGTTGAATTCTGAATTACGATTGTTTGGGAGCGTTCTGGTCCGGTCGATACCAGTCCAATCTCGACTCCAATCTTCTCGGAAAGAAAATCGACATAGGTCCTCGCGTTCGGCGGCAAGGCGCTGAGCTCCGTCGTGCCCAGAGTGGAACTCTTCCAACCGGGAAGTTTCTCGAACACCGGGACCACGCGACGCAAGTCCTGCGAAACCGAGGGCAGGGAATCACACCTTCGCCCATCAAGTTCGTAACCAATGCACACCTTGATTTCATCCAGAGCGTCGAGGACATCCAGTTTAGTCAGGGCCACGGAAGTGAACCCGTTGATCTCAGCCGCATAGCGGGTCGCGAACGCATCAAACCAGCCACAGCGGCGCGGCCTGCCGGTGGAAGCGCCATACTCGCGCCCGCGTTCCCGAATCAGTTGCCCCATCTCAGCTTCGCCGTTCAGCATTTCGGTCGGAAATGGTCCTTCACCGACCCGCGTGGTGTAGGTACGGACAATGCCGAGGACGCCGGTCAAGTGCCGGGGCGCGAGGCCTGTACCGACCAGCGCTCCGCCTATCACCGTGCTCGAGGAAGTCACGAATGGATAGGTGCCGTGATCGACATCGAGCAGAGTGGCCTGTGCGCCTTCCAGCAAAATTGTTTCGCCCCGAGCCGCCGCCTGATTGAGGAAATGACTAGTGTCGCAAAGGAATGGCGCCAGACGCTCAACCATCGCTGATGTTTCGTCAAAGATCGAATCGGCATCGAGCGGCTGGCCACCATACGCGACGATAATGCGGTTGGCGTCTTCCAGATTCCGTTCAATCCGCGATCGCAGCACTTCGGAAACCAGGGCATCAGCAACGCGAATGCCGCGGCGCCCGACTTTGTCTTCGTATGCGGGACCGATGCCGCGCAGCGTAGTGCCGACTTTTTCGTTGCCGAGCCGTTCTTCGCTGGTGTGATCCAGGGCGCGGTGATAAGGGAGAATGAGATGCGCGCGAGAACTGACCTTCACCCGCTCAGGAGTAATACTGATGCCCTGGGCCATCAGTCGATCTGCTTCTTCAAAGAAAGCCTTCGGATCGATCACCATGCCATTGCCGAGCACGCAGGTCTTTCCCGGATGCACGATTCCCGACGGCAGCAGGTGAAGCACAAAAGATCGGTCGCCTATCTGAACTGAGTGACCGGCGTTATGGCCGCCCTGATAGCGCGCCACGACGTCGAACCGCTCGGCGAGCAGATCGACAATCTTACCCTTGCCTTCGTCGCCCCACTGGGCGCCAATAACTGCGATCACCATATAGAGAAGTCAGAGCAGAGAGATCAGAGTCGGAATTAGAGCCAACCCCGGGCTTTGAACACAAAACAGGCGCGGCTGTGTCAATAACACCGCAACCGCGCCCATTTATTTCACGAATTACGCCGCGGTCGTAGCCGCGACGTGCTTGTCCAGCATGCGCGAAATTGCCTGCTCGGAGGTCGCTCCGACCACCCGTTCTTCCTCTCTGCCGTTCTTGAAAAGGATCAGAGTGGGGATACCTTTGATGCCGAAGCGTTGCGAGACCGAAGGATTGTCATCAACGTTAAGCTTCACCACACGGGCATTGCTCGCGTATTTTTCGGCCACAGCCTCGACGGTGGGTGCCAGCATGCGACATGGCGCGCACCACGCAGCCCAAAAATCCACCAAAACCGGACGATCCGATTTCAATACGTCATTTTCAAAAGTCCCATCACTTGTTTCTTTGACATGCTCACTCATTACATTGAACTCCTTAACTTGTTAACGATCTTTCATTCCGACCTAAAGCGAGGTTTGAACCTGATTGTGACCGGCGCCGGTAAATTTCGTGGTAAAGCTCAAGGTACTTGCTTGCCGCGGCCGACCATGAGTTATCAGTGGTCATTCCGTTACGTTGTATCTTTGCCCAAATCTCGGCTTGAGTATAAAAGTAAATCGCTTCGCGTATTTTTTCAAGCATGGCGGGGGCTGAATAGGGTCCAAACTTGAAACCATTGCCCTTATTGGTCATTACATCATAGTTCTCAACCGTGTCATCCAGGCCGCCGGTCGCCCTTACTACCGGAACCGTACCATAACGCATGCTGTACATTTGGTTCAGCCCGCATGGCTCGTAGAGCGAAGGCATGATGAAAATATCAGCACCGGCTTCGATCTGATGGGCCAAAGGCTCCCCGGCATAGCCCTTATAAATGCCGACCCGATGTGGCGCCGCGTCATGCCAGCTTTGCAGGAAATCTTCGTACTCCCGCGCGCCCGCGCCCAGCGCAATAAAGAACGCTCCGGTTTCAAGTAAGCCTGAAGCTGCCTCCCTGATCAGGTCATAACCTTTTTGACTTACCAGGCGGGAGATTATCGCGATGATGGGCCGCGCTGGTTCCGGGGGGAAAACGAAGCGACGCAGCAGATCGAATTTGCATTCTCGCTTGCCCTTCAGATCGTCGACGGAAAAGTGAGCAGCGATGTCCGGGTCGGTCGCTGGATTCCAGGTTTCATAGTCGACACCGTTGGTAATTCCCACCAGGCAATCGCTGCGCGCCCTCATCAACCAATCAAGACCATAGCCCTGCTCAGGCGTTTGGATCTCGCGAGCGTAACGTGGACTGACAGTCGACACCGCGTCGGCGGCGATGATTCCGGCTTTCAGGGCTGAGGCCATCCCCTGCAACATGAAATCGGCGCGGTAGTCAGAAAAGCCAAGCCACGAAAGGTCCGCAGGGTTGAATCCGCCCTGATACGCAAGGTTGTGGATGGAAAAAAGAATGCGGGTGTTCGCGAAAAACTCTTCCTGGCGGCGGCGGGCCCGCAGCTCAACGGCAGCAAAACCGCACGGCCAATCATTGCAGTGCACCACCTCCGGCGCACCACTCAGGCGTCGCAGCAGGGCAATCGCCGCGCGGCAAAAAAAGGCGAACCTTTCGAAATCGTCCGTATCGCCATAAATCTTACCGCGATGGAAATAGTGTGGTGCGTCGATCAAATAGGCCGGCGCGTTCAGCGCGTCGCTGTGCCAGACGCGAACGCGAGGACGGTCTCCGCGCCACTCGACTTCAAGGTCCTCGATGAACGGGCCGGTGAGCAGACCGCGGTCAACCTGATCGTAGAGTGGGGTAATGAGAAAAGAATCAGCGCCTGCGGCGTGCAGCGTCTTGGTCAGCGCCCCAGAGACGTCGGCGAGACCCCCTGTTTTGGAGAAGGGAACCGCTTCAGATGAAAGGATGGCAACGCGCACTTATTTGGCCAAGTTGGAGAGGTGGAAGATCCGAATGCATGAACTACTTTGCTCCCTTTCGGAATTTCTCTTCGAGAAAGATTCTGTCCGGTATGTCCTTGTCGCGATATGTTTGCTTCATTTTTAGGAGCATGGTCGCGGACGCAAAGGGAATGGGCACTCCTTCAACAACCTTCAGTTCGATATCATTCACGGCATCGTCGTAGGTAACTCCGCAAGCCGACAGCATGAGGTCGACAACAATCTCATCAGCGATTCGCACCACCAGATATTCGTCGAGGTCGCTCTCCCTCATCTCTCTCACGGATTTGTCCGGTAGAATCTCCAAAGCCTTTCGTACCCGGCTCTGGTTATCTCGCGAGCGCTCAAGGAGGAGATCGATGTCTTCGGTCGCGCGGAGGAAGCCTTGTTGAATAATGGCCATTCCACCTATGACGATATAGCTTGCGCTCTCGGCATTAAGGGCCGCGCACAGTTTTGCTAAGTCGGTTTGTTCTGGTGTTCTTGGCGGAGCTTTCTCTTCCACTCTTCAAATTCCTCGTAGGTCTTGAAACGGAAGACTCCTCGGGGGCTGATAGATCTACCAAGCAGCAGATTCGCTGTTCTCTGCAATCGGTCGAAACGCTCCCAGTAGGGCGGAAGGTTCCTGCCCCCGATTACTTTCATTGCCTTTATTTGCGTGGGCATTGCTGAGGCCGTCCTTAGGTCTGCATTGACGCCAGGAACTCGGCGTTCGACTTTGTCTTCTCAAGTCTTTCCAGGACAACTTCCATCTGTTCGGTAGGTGAAAGCGGATTCAGCACCCGACGCATGACCCAGACGCGGCTGAGGTCTTCTTTGCTGATTAGCAATTCTTCCTTGCGCGTTCCCGATCTCTGCAAGTCGATGGCGGGGAAGAGTCGCTTGTCGCTGAGCCGGCGGTCGAGATGGATTTCGGAGTTGCCGGTACCCTTGAACTCTTCGAAGATAACATCGTCCATGCGCGAGCCGGTGTCGATGAGCGCAGTGGCGATGATCGTTAACGAGCCACCTTCTTCAATGTTGCGCGCCGCGCCAAAGAAGCGCTTCGGCCTCTGCAATGCGTTTGAATCGATACCGCCTGAGAGAATCTTGCCGCTGGGCGGTACCACCGCGTTGTGGGCGCGCGCCAAACGCGTAATCGAATCCAGGAGGATCACCACGTCGCGTTTGTGTTCGACCAGGCGCTTGGCCTTTTCGATCACCATGTCTGCGACCTGCACGTGGCGTGTGGGCGGCTCGTCGAAGGTCGAAGAGATCACTTCGCCCTGAACCGAACGCTGCATATCGGTGACTTCTTCGGGCCGCTCGTCGATCAGCAGCACAATCAGGGTTACTTCCGGATGGTTTTGGGTGACCGAATTGGCGATAGCCTGCAAGAGCATGGTTTTGCCCGTGCGCGGTGGCGAAACGATCAAGGCGCGCTGGCCTTTGCCCAGCGGCGTGACGAGATCGATGACCCGCGCCGAGAGATTCTCGGGGCCAACTTCCATCTTGAGCATCTCGTCGGGATAGAGCGGCGTCAGGTTGTCAAAGAAAACTTTCTCGCGGGCCTGATCCGGCGATTCAAAGTTGATCGCTTCTACCTTAATGAGTGCGAAGTAGCGCTCGCCTTCCTTCGGGGGACGAATCTGACCGCTAATGGTGTCGCCGGTGCGCAAGTCGAACTTGCGAATCTGGGAGGGCGAGACGTAAATGTCATCGGGGCCGGGCAGGTAGTTGTATTCCGGGGCGCGCAGAAATCCAAAGCCGTCCGGCAAGGTCTCCAGAACACCCTCGGAAAATATCAGCCCGCTCTTTTCGGTCTGCGCCGCGAGCACTTTAAAGATCAGTTCCTGCTTGCGCATCCCGGTAGCGCCGGGTACATCCATGCCTTTCGCAACCTGAGTGAGCGCAGAGATGGACATCTCCTTCAACTCGGACAGATTGAACACGGCTTGACTGCCGTCATGGTTCACGGCGATTTCATCGGGTGCTTCAGCGGTGGCTACGCCGCCGCCATTATCGCTACCGCCGTCGTTGTTCGTACGTCTTTTGTTTGCCATATTAGCTCTTTCGTGCACGGCAATTTTTCGCCGAGCTTTTGTTCCTGTTTTTACCATCCTGTCAATTGATTTCAACTATGCCGGTTAAAGGGAAAGTTTCCTCGCGGTTCTATTGGGCCAGCTCGTGTGGGCGCTTTCCCGCCGCGATAACTGAGTTCTTACCAACCTTACCGCCAGAGGTCAGAATCCACAAGATGCCGAGGTCGCTCGATTTGGATGCCGGTTGACTGGGATTGCGTGGTCTCAGGTCAGATTTCAGGTTCAGCCAGGGCTGGACTATGCACCTGGATTTTCTCTTTTGTCTCTGCTTTTCGATTTTGGACTTCTAATTCTAAACGAAAGCTGGAAAATCGCAAGGACTAACTCGCTTTGAAGCCCTCTGCCTCGCTAGCTTTTTAATGACTTTTCAATTGCTTTCCAAACGTCTTCTCGGCCACGTTTTTCCGGCGCTGAGTAAACTAATACTCGGGCGGGGTTGAACGCGCGCTCGGCGCGAACGATGTTCTTACTCAATTCATTGTTCGAAAGCTTGTCGGATTTCGTAGCGACGATCAAGTGTGGCTTGTGATGGTGCTTGAGCCACTCGTGAAGCTGCAAGTCCTGTTTCGAGGGTTCGTGACGCGAATCAACGAGGTGAATTGATAGCACAAGCTGCTCGCGTTTGGCAAGGTAGTTCTCTGCCGATATGCCCCATTCCGCTTTCACCGCTTTCGGCGCCTTCGCATAACCGTAGCCCGGTAAATCAACCAGGCGGAACCGATCGTTAATCAAATAGAAGTTCAGCGACTGTGTTCGACCCGGCGTGTTTGAGGTTCGCGCCAGCCCGCGAACGCCCAGCAATGAATTGATTAGGCTTGATTTGCCTACGTTCGAGCGCCCCAGAAAAGCAATTTCCGGCTTCGCATCCTGCGGCCAATCAGTCTCTTGAAAAGCGCTCTTCAGGAATACCGCGCTGGTAACTTTCATTCTGAAAAGGAAACAGAGAGGCCGGGGCCGGCAACATTGCCAGCCCCGATCTCTCTCGGAGGTAAACGGCGTAAAGTCTAGGCGGCTGCGGCCTGGGCTTTCGCGCGCTCAGCCATCATCGTCTGAATCATTTTGATCCGCTCGCGGATGCCGGCGAGGCGTTCCGCACTGTTCGGCGCCCGCCGAACGAGTGTCTCAAAATGTTTGAGAAAGTCGGGCTGGTTCGAAGTCGTGCGGATCTCTTCGAGGATCGGCTCGATTTTGGCGAAGACGAAGAAGTGCTCGCCATTGGCATCGTTGAACAGCGTCTCGTCAATCGCGCCGTTGTTCACCAGCGATGCGGCCATGTCCCAGTAAGAAATGACCATGCGAACGTGTCCGCTGTGCTCGCCAAACATTGACTCCATGTACTCGGCGGCGCTGGTCGGGTTGAAGCTGAAGAACCAGTTGCGGGCTTCACGCATTACCGGTTCACGGCGGAGGTCGTACAGTTTCAGGATCAGATTTGCATCTTCTTGCTTACTCATTTTGTTGCTCTCCTTTTGGGTGGAAAAAAACCTACGGAATCGAATAGAACCTATTCGACCCATCGGACCTATATGTAGTCACCGAACTTATTGTTCAGCCGGAGTCTGCAAACCCTGCGGAGGTGGCTCGGTCGTCCACAAAGGCGCTGATGCTTCAACGCCAACCGGGCTTGCGGGGGGCGCCTCTTCGAGGGCCAGCGCGATGACTTCGTCAATCGTTTCGACCAAGTTAATGGTCATTACGTTGCGAACTTCTTCGGGCACCTCCGGCAAATCCTTCTCGTTGTCCTTTGGCAGAATAATTGTGTCGATCCCAAAGCGGTGGGCGGCCAGAAGTTTTTCTTTCACGCCGCCGATGGGCAGAACCTTTCCGCGCAGCGTTATCTCTCCGGTCATCGCCACGTTCTTGCGCACGGGCACGCGCATCAGAGCTGAGGCCATCGCGGCCGCCATGGTGATACCGGCGGAAGGCCCGTCTTTAGGAATCGCACCTTCCGGAACGTGGATGTGGAGATCGCGTTTGCGAATGAAGTCCAAATTAATACCGAGGCGTTCGGCGCGGGACTTAATGCAAGTCAAGGCCGCTTGCGCAGACTCCTGCATTACATCACCAAGTTTTCCGGTCAGCGTAACCGTGCCGCGACCCTTGGTCAGAGTCGCCTCAATCTGCAGCACTTCGCCGCCGACTTCGGTCCATGCCAGCCCCGTGGCCAGGCCAATTTCGCTTTCCGCCGCAACCACCTGTTGCCGGAACTTGATCGGTCCCAGCATTTCACGCACGCGCTCAGCACCGATTTCGTCCTTGAAATCCGCGGCCACGCTCTCACCCACAAACCTGCGCGCGACCTTGCGGCAGCACGAACCAATCTCGCGCTCGAGGTTGCGCACGCCGGCTTCGCGTGTGTAGTGGCGGATGATTTTCCCAACTGTTTTCAGGCCGTTGGCTTCTGCTTGTTTGAGCACTAGATGGCGGTTGGCGATCTCGAGCTTCTCGCGTTCGGTGTAACCAGAAAGCCGCAGGACTTCCAGGCGATCCTGAAGCGCCGGTGGAATCGTATGTAACACATTCGCCGTGGCGATAAAGAAAACCTTGGACAGATCGTATTCGACGTCCAGATAGTGATCCTGGAACATATGGTTCTGTTCCGGATCGAGTACTTCCAACAGGGCCGCGCTCGGGTCGCCGCGAAAATCTGTCCCGAGTTTGTCCACTTCGTCGAGCAGCAGCACCGGGTTTACTGTGCCGGCCTTCTTCATCATCTGAATGATCTGGCCGGGCAAGGCGCCGATGTAGGTGCGCCGGTGACCGCGAATCTCGGCTTCATCCCGCACCCCACCGAGACTGAGACGCACAAACTTTCGCCCCGTGGCGCGGGCAATCGATTTTCCGAGGCTGGTCTTGCCAACTCCCGGCGGGCCCACAAAGCAGAGGATCGATCCCTTGGGATTCTTTACCAGTTGCCGCACGGCGAGATACTCGAGGATGCGGTCCTTAATCTTTTCCAAACCGAAGTGATCTTCATTCAGGACCTCTTCGGCTTTGGTCAGGTCGCGGATCTCTTTTGATTTTTGTTTCCAGGGCACCGAAACCAGCCAATCGATATAAGTGCGCGAGACGGTTCCTTCGGCGGACATCGGCGGCATGGCTTCGAGCCGGTGCAATTCCTGCAAGGCTTTTTCCTTCGCCTCTTCGGTCATGCCGGCTTCTTCGATTTTCTTTTTGAGCTCGTCCATTTCGGCGCGCTCGTCTTTGCGGCCAAGCTCTTTGTGAATCGCTTTGATTTGCTCGTTGAGATAGTACTCTTTCTGCGCTTTCTCCATCTGGCGCTTCACGCGCGTCTGGATGGTGCGATCGAGCTGTCGTTTTTCCAGCTCGATTTCCAGAATCTCTATCAGGCGCGCCAGGCGCGCCTGGGCTGAGAAAAGTTCGAGCAGACCCTGTTTGTCTTCGACCGAAATGCGCAGTTGCGAGGCGAGTGCATCGGCCATGTGTGATGGATCGGCATTGCGCATCGCAGTCTGCAAAGCATCCGGCTGCACGTCGGGAGCCAGGCGCAAATGCTGTTCGACAAGTTGGGCAATTTTCTGCACCAGAGCATCAGTGCGAACGCCTTCCTCATTAACTGCCGGGGCGCGGCGAACCAGCGCGGTGAAGGCGCCGTTATTGTTTTCTACCCGGACAGTCGTCGCGCGTTCGCGGCCTTCGACCACGACCTTAATCTGCCCGTTTTCCTGTCGCTGTGATTGCAGGATACGAGCGATGGTGCCGACGCTGTAAATCTGTTCCGGCGCCGGTTCGTCCACGGTGGCGTCGTGTTGGGTCGACAGAAAAATAGTTCGATCGGACGCCAGGGCCATTTCCAGAGCTCTTACCGAGCCTGGCCGGCCAATCTTGAAGGCAACCTTGGTGAAGGGAAAGATAACGACATCGCGGATCGGTACCATGGGGTAACGGGCGATGTCGGCAGGGCTACGGTCTGAATATTCTTCCATGATTTTTTACTGCGGGCGTGAACGCTGAGAACTGAAGCTCCTGAAAACTACGTCGGGACGCTGAATAAAACGACGAATAGGGCCGCTCTCGAAGATTTAGCTCAGCTCGCCGTCACCGGCTGCGAATAAGGGCGAGCCGCTGTATGGTCTCGCCCTCTTCTGCAACTGCGCTGATTGTAAACCATTTGGCGAGAACCTGCCACTAGTCATTCCATTATGAAATCAGGGACATTTTTCTGCGGCAGGACTAGGCGGCCGCGTCATCCACGCCGGCCAGGCCTTCACCCGGCATCGCGCGGCGGCGCTCGACCATTTCGCTGGTGATCACGAATTCTTTAATGCGTTTTTGCGAAGGCAGTGTGTACATCGCCTCGAGCAGGAGTTCTTCCAGAATCATCATCAGACCGCGCGCGCCAACTTTGCGTTGCAACGCCTGACCGGCCACACCACGCAGCGCGTCATCGGTGAAACGGAGTTTGACGTTATCAAACTCGAACTTCTTCTGATACTGCCGCACCAGCGCGTTCTTTGGCTCGGTGAGAATCTTGACGAGAGCACTCTCATCCAATTCGTGCAGCACGCCGCAGACAGGCAGGCGGCCCACGAATTCCGGGATCAGTCCATAGCGAATCAGATCTTCCGGCTGCACGTGTGCCAGCGCTTCGGCCTGACGCTGCGATCCGGTCTTTACTTCGGCGTGGAAGCCGAGTGATTTGTTTCGCAAACGGCGTTCGACAACTTTTTCCAGACCGACGAACGCGCCGCCACAAATAAACAGAATGTTGGTGGTGTCTACCGGGAAGAATTCCTGGTGGGGATGTTTGCGACCGCCCTGCGGCGGGACATTGGCGATCGTGCCTTCCAGGATTTTCAAAAGGGCCTGTTGCACACCTTCGCCTGAGACGTCACGCGTGATCGAAGGGTTTTCGTCCTTGCGACAGATCTTGTCGATCTCGTCGATGTAGATAATGCCCTGTTGCGCGCGTTCGACGTCGCCGTTGGCCGCCTGCAGGAGTTTGAGAATGATGTTCTCGACGTCTTCACCGACATAACCGGCTTCAGTCAGCGTCGTCGCATCCACTATGGTAAACGGAACGCTCAGCATGCGCGCGAGCGTCTGCGCCAAAAGCGTCTTGCCGGTGCCGGTCGGGCCGATCAGCACGATGTTGGATTTCTGAATCTCGACGTCGGCGCGACGCCGGGCCAGCTCGATGCGTTTGTAATGCTGATAGACCGCGACCGCAAGCTGTTTCTTTGTCTCCTCCTGGCCGATGACGTATTCATCGAGGAAGGCCCTGATTTCCCCCGGCTTGGGCAGCGGTGGACGAGAGGCTACCGATTCAGCCTGCTGGTCATCGGTGATGATCTCGTTGCAGATGTCGATGCACTCATTGCAGATGTAGACTGTGGGGCCCGCAATGAGCTTCTTCACTTCGTTCTGTGATTTTCCACAGAACGAGCAGCGCAGCGTGTCGTCAGTTCGTCTTACCATAGTCCGGGGAACTCCGTTGAGACTGTAAGATTTTGTGGCGCAACTTGCTAAGTTGCGAGCGCAAGTTAAGACTTGCGCTACATCGCACTACTCGCGGTGCGCGATCACCTCGTCTATTAAACCATATTCTTTGGCTTGAACGGCAGATAAATACCGGTCGCGTTCGACGTCACGCTCAATTTGCTCCATGCTCTGCCCGGTGTGCTTGGCGAGGATCTCGGAGGTCAATTCGCGGATGCGAATGAGTTCTTCAGCGTGAATGCGGACGTCAGTGGCCTGGCCCTGCATGCCACCCGACGGCTGGTGAATGAGTATGCGGGAATTAGGCAAGGCAAAGCGTTTCCCTTTGGCTCCGGCCGTCAACAACAGCGCCCCCATCGACGCGCACATGCCGACGCAAATCGTTGTCACATCCGGGCGAATAAATTGCATCGTGTCATAGATTGCCAAACCCGCGGTAACAGAGCCACCGGGTGAGTTGATGTAGACATTAATATCTTTTTCCGGATCCTCGGCCTCGAGGAAGAGCAGTTGCGCGACAATCAGGTTGGCGATCTGATCGTCGATGGGCGTGCCGAGAAAAATGATGTTGTCTTTAAGAAGTCTGGAATAGATGTCAAACGCCCGCTCTCCGCGCGACGTTTGCTCGACCACCATGGGAATCAGTGCCATATCAGCTCTCAAAAAATTTGTATTGTGAGATAAAGCCGGGGATTAGATATCTTCTTAGCCATTTTTCATTTGCCATCCAAAACGTGTCACTATCCAAACAATGTCAAATGAGAAATGGAAAAATGAGAAGTGGAAACTATTTCTGCTCCTGAGTTCCGCTTTCAGAATCTGCAGGTTTTTCTTTCCACTCTTTGTCAGTCACGCGCGAATTTTCGACTAACAAGTCGAGCGCTTTACGATTGCGCAACCTGCCAGCGATGCTACGTTCGCCACCTTGCTTTGTCAAGATAGCACGCACTTGATCTACAGACTGTCTCGAGCCTTCGGCGATCGCGTTGATCTCGTCATCAACTTCCTCATCACTCACCTCAATTTTTTCTTCCCCGGCGATGTGTTCGAGCAGGAGCGAACTGCGCAGATCATAGCTGGCCTGCTCCTTCAAAGACTCACGCGCCTTGTCCCATTGAAGTTCGGGATTGCGCGGATCGATGCCCTGGCCAATCATGTCCCGCACTACCGACTCGAGCCGATGCTCGGTCTGGTGTTCGACCAGGCGCTCGGGCAATTCAAACTCGTGCGCCTCGACCAGTTGGCGCATCAGTGCGCCACGCATCTTACTGTCGGCTTCATTCCTGACCTGTTGTTCCAGATCGCCGCGAATCTTCGAGCGTAACTGCTCGAGCGATTCGATCTCGTCACCGAGACTTTGGGCCCATTCGTCATCGAGGTCCGGCAATTCCTTAATCCGGACCGCACTCACCTTTACGGTATACGCGACTTGCTTTCCGGCGAGACCTTTCGCGCTAAAATCACCCGGATAAGTGACCGTGAAAGTCTTTTCATCGTCGGGTTTGGCGCCGGTGAGTTGATCCGTAATTTCCTGCACTACGCCTTCACCACCGAGAACTACGTCAACATCTTCGACCTTAATGGGTTCGGCATCGGGCTCCTCGGGAAAAGTGCCGTGAAAGCTTGCCGTGACGGTATCGTTTGGCCGGGCGCCACGATCTTCGACCGGCTCGAGCGTGGCTGAACCTTCGCGCAGGTTTTCAATGACCCGATCGACGTCTTCATCAGTTACAGGACGAGTGCTACGGGTAACTTCGAGGCCCTTATACTTGCCCAGTTTGATTTCGGGTAACACTTCGACGCTGACATTGAATGAAATCGGTTGTTGGCCCAGTTGATCGAGTCCTTCAGAGTTCTCCAGATTTAGTTCGGGCTCGCCGAGTGGTTCGAGTTTATGTTCCTCGACCGCCTGCTGGACGGCGTCCGGAAGTAATTCGCGCAGGACCTCGGTGCGAATCTGATCCTTGAAACGAGTGCGAACAACCGTCCGTGGCGCATGTCCCGGTCGAAACCCGGGTACGCTGGCTGCTTTGGCATAGTTGTCACTAATGCGGTCGTAGACGCTGCGGACGGCCGCGGCGTCAATCTCGACATCGATCTGTTTGCGCGTCGGTGATATATCTTTGATTTCCGTTTTCATAAAAAGAAAGGTTCAGAGTTCAGCCTTCAGGTTGCGCTTTTGGTTTCACAAGCTAAAGCTTGAACTCTGAACGGTAATACTGCCTTCTGCTCACTGCCCTACTGCCTACTGATTCTTGTGGTGCGAAAGGGGGGACTCGAACCCCCACACCTTTCGGTACCAGATCCTAAGTCTGGCGCGTCTGCCAATTCCGCCACTTTCGCAACTCGTTCAAACCGAAAGCGAGAATAGCACACACTTCGAAGCGTGCGCATCCGACGCTTTAGGCGGTTCATTCGAGCGCCAAATTCTCATCTGACCGTTGTGCTGTGATTGGATTTCGTACTGTCTTTTCGTTACGAGAAGAACGATCCACAAAATCGCACGAACAGAGTAGTCCCGCTGCGCTTTCATTAGGTGGATCATTATTGCCGGCAGCGAAGCCGCTCTTATCGGGGGTGGCGACGGCGTGAAGACAGAAGGCGCACGACGAGATAGATGGGAACGCTGACGGCTAGGATCGCCAGCGCAAACAGGCTGTGGAGTTGATCGCTAATCACCGCACCGGCGAGAAATGCGATCGAGCCCAGCAGAACTAATCCAGTGATCCACGGATAACCCCAGGCGCGATAGGGCCGCGGCAGATCAGGCTCGCGCACGCGCAGCACAAACACAGAGATGTAAGCCATTGTGTAGTTCGCTACAAAAAAGAAAGCGAGCGCCGCCAACACCTGCTCAAAGCTTCTGAAAATAAAAAGCACGGCTACCAAAGTGCTGATTAGCAAAGTGACAGTGGGCGTGCCGCCTCGGTTTACACTGGTGGCGTGGTGCGAGAAAAGCTCGTCGCAGCTCATGGCATAAAGAATTCGCGGCGCGGTGAGAGTGTAGGCATTGATCGTGCTCAGCAGAGAAAGAATTGCCAGTAGTCGAATAGTCTTGTCGCCATACGCGCCAAAGATCTTGTTGGCTACGGCGCCTGCCGCAAGGTTCTCACCAGCCAGTTGCGACATTGGCAGCACATAGACATACGCCAGATTAACGATGAGATAGATCGCGATTATCAGCAGCACGCCGCCAATCATTGAACGGACTACGTCGCGTTTGGGGTTGCGGACCTCTTCGCCAAAATAGATCACGCCATACCAACCATCGTAAGTGTAGAGCACGCCCTGCAGCGCTATGATTAGTGCTCCGAAGAGAGCAAATCCGTGGGGCACCGGCAAAGACTTTCCCGTGCTGGTGTTTCCGCCGTAAGTAAACGCGGCGATTGCGATCACCGCAAAGATCAAAGTCTTCAGCAAGCTGGTAGTATTTTGCGTGAAGCTGCCCCAACGAATTCCGCGCCATTGCAGGGCAGCGAACCCCAGAGCGGCTGTTAGGGCAATTGATTTGTCGCGTCCGGTAAGCGGTGGAATTAACACCGCAGTGTATTCACCAACGACCATCGCGATAACTGCCAGGGTCCCGCAGGTCGAAAGCCAATCGCTCCAGCCCACGACAAAGCCCGGATAGTTCCCCAGCGCCCGATGCACGAAGACATACCAACCGCCTGAGCGGGGAATCATCGTGCCCAGTTCAGCGACAGTAAGCGCACCGAGCAAGGCATACACGCCGCCGAGGATCCAGACGCCAATGAACAATTTTGCGTTCGGAAGTTGCGCGGCGATTTCTCCGGGAGTGCGCAGAATCCCCATCCCGATCGTGCCGCCGATAGTTACGGCGAGACCAAAGCCGACGCCGAGTACGCGCAAGAGCTTTCCAGTATCGGCCGACGACTGTCGATTGTCTGATTGTAAGGATTGATTGAGGTCTGTTGGATTGACAGGACTCACGTAGTCAGAGTGTAACCGTGATTAGGTCCTATGCCAACTTTGTTTCGAGCTGCCTGATTTTGTCCTCAGCGTCGCGAATGTCTTCGCGATCTTCAAGCAGAAATTTGAGGATCAGATCGAGCTTCTGCTTTATGTCATGCCTTAGTGCGCGCCTTACGTCCGTGAGTTCATTCTTTATGCCTGCATAGCCGGTCTTCATACCCGCAACTTCAGTCTTCACCTCTGCGACTTCAGTTCTTACGCCTGCAACTTCGGTCTTCAAGCCTGCAACTTCGGTCTCAATCACAGCAACCTTCGTTTCAATAACTCCAACCTTCTTGTTTATTTCGCCTATCTCCAAACCGGTTTCCATGATTTGCGCCAATGCTCTTTCCCAGATGGGCTTGGTGTCATACGTGCGCAACTCAAGTTTCTCGAGGCGCGCGTCGACAGTATCGAACCGGGCGTCAAAGGCATCGAACCGCGCGAATACCCGCTCTTCGAATGAGCCCTTATTGGGAAGATCTCTATTCGGTTCTTCGTTCATTGAGGCTTCAATCATCGGTCCGATTCAACCAACTATCAAGCACAAAGTAAGAGGCCCGCGAGCTGTTACAATGTCGGCCCTTAACTCACTTTGCAACACCCAGCACACGGTCTTGGTCTTCAATTACAGCGTTCTGGTCACTTTTGATAATGATCGCGGCGCGTCCGGATTCAGTCCTTTCGCTTCAGCGAGCAACGCCGCGAACAGTTGCGCCGGAATGATGTAAGGTATCGGCGCGAGGAATTCGTCGATCTCCCGTGGCATGATGATCGAGCGTGAGCACGATGCGGCCGCTTCGAGGTCACCGGTTATCGCCAGCGTATCAGCGCGCAGTTCGCGCAAGCGCCGGACTAGATCTTTCGTGCCTTCCAGCATGACCCCCGGTGGAGCAAAAATAATTACCGGGAAGTGACGTTCGATCATCGCCACAGGTCCGTGCAGAAAGTCCGCTGATGAAAATCGCTCAGCCACCACGTAACAAGTCTCCATCAGTTTCAAAGCGAACTCATAAGCATTTCCGTAAGCCAGGCCACGCCCAACCACGACGCAGTTTTCCATGAAAACATAACGCTGGACCAGCTCGACTATTGCCGGTCGTTGTTCGAGAGCGCGTGCGGCCAGATCGGGAATTAGCTGGTAATCAATCGCGCGTCCATCGTTCGCGAGGGCTGCTGCCAACAGATAGAAGAGCAACATCTGGCCGGTAAATGTCTTGGTGGCGGCTACTGAACGCTCCTTACCGCCATGCATCAAGAGTGTTTCCTCAACTACGCCGGCCATCGATGACGACGGCTCGTTGGTGATCCCGATCGTGAAGGCGCCGCGCGCGCGCGCGATTTCCAGAACCCGGTTAATGTCTTCGCCCTCGCCGGACTGAGAAACCCCTATAACCAGGGCGCGCTTGAGATTCAGCTTTGAATTGTAGAGCGTATAGACCGAAGGTGCTGAGAGTGAGACGGGAATACCGGTGGTGATTTCCAGCAGGTAGCGGCCAAACAAAGCGGCGTTGTCAGAGCTGCCGCGCGCCACCAGCACGATTAGATCAAGCTCGCGCTGTCGCAGCGATCCTCCCAGCCGCACGACTTTGGCGCGCTCCTCATTAATTGTTTTCGCCAGAGCAGCTGGTTGCTCGGCGATTTCCTGAAGCATCAAGGACATTCAAACTTAGCCTGTGTGATCGAGCACAAGTTCCGCCTCTGAGAATTCTACTCGTAGAAGCCGGGGCTAACGCCCTTTATCCTGACCTCGCGTTAGTTGGTCATTGTATTCGACTTCGATATCAGGTAAATAGTCGTCCGTCTATCCCAACTAGCTCAATAGAAAGTTATGGACGTCATAACGAGATCTGACCAATGACTTCAACTCTAACACGAACCTTAAATCTGGGTGCGGCAATTCTCTGCGTGCTGGCCGCTGCTTTTGTTCTGGCAGAAGCGCAGGCGGCGCACGGCCAAATTATTCCAGCGCCAAAACAATTGAGTCCGGGCGAAGGAAAGTTTGCCCTTGGCCCGGAAGCTCGCATCGTCCTCGCCGACGGCAAGTCAGCAGAGGATCGTTTCGCCGCTCAGGACTTCATCGATGATGCGAAGCAAGCGGCCGGCGTCAATCTGAAATTCGGCGGAAACAGCGCGCGCCGCGAAATACTAATCGGCCAGATCGATTTGCCGAGAATTCAACAAGCTCTGAAAAGATCCGGGGTTGCCCTGGATCAAAGGATGACTGACGAAGGATACCTTATCGCGGTCAGCTCGAATGAAGTGGTGGTGGCCGGAAAAACATCCGCCGGAACTTTCTATGGCATCCAGACGCTCAAACAACTGGTTCGCGGCGAAGGCGCGGGCGCGTTCATTCCCGCCGTAAGGATCGTCGACTGGCCCACCATGCGCTGGCGCGGCGTCTCGGATGACATCAGCCGCGGTCCGGTGCCGACTGTTGAGTACATCAAACGACAGATTCGCACCGAAGCCTTCTTCAAACTCAACATGCACTCCTTTTATATGGAGCACACTTTCGCCAGCGAGTCTCATCCTCTAATTGGCCCGGCAGGAGGATCCCTAACGCCCGCGGAAATTCGTGAACTGGTCGCCTATGCTCAGGGCTATCACGTTGAGCTGGTGCCGGAGCAACAAACCTTCGGTCACCTGCATAAAGCACTGCGGTTAGAAAAATATGCGGAACTGGCTGAGACGCCGTACGGCGACGTGCTTTCGCCACAGCAGGACGGCAGCTATAAGCTGATCGCCGATTGGTATAAGGAGCTCAACGAACTATTTCCCGGCCAGTTCTTCCACATCGGGGAGGATGAAACGTTTGAGCTCGGTGAAGGGCAGAGCAGGGAAGCAGCCAAGACGCGCGGCGTCGGAGCAATTTATTTCGAGCACCTGAATCGAGTGCGCGATGTGCTGAAACCTTACAACCGGCGGCTAATGTTCTGGGGCGACATCGCGCTGCACCATCCGGATCTGATCGGCAACATTCCGAAAGACATGATCGTGATGAATTGGCAGTACGGCGCGCGCGATGATTTCTGGTCATCGATTCAGCCATTCAAGGACGCGGGGCTGGAGCAATTCGCCTGCCCGGGTGCCCAAAACTGGAACCAGATTTTTCCGAACCTGGACGGAGCCAGGAAGAACATCGTGAATTTTGTGCGCGATGGCCAGAAAGCCGGCGCGATTGGAATGATGAATACCACCTGGGACGATGACGGCGAATCGTTGTTCGAAGTCACCTGGTACTCGATCGTGCTGGGGGCGGCTGCTTCATGGCAGGAGGGCACGGTCGATTTGGATCAGTTCGATGCTGGTTTCGACTGGGCGTTCTTTCGCAACGATGGGGATCAGTTTGTAAAAGCTGAACGATCGCTGGGGAGCGCCGGCACGCAGCTTGGCGCCGGAGGCACCACTGATGAGCTGTTTTGGCGCGATCCGTTCGCGACGCAGTTTCAGAATCAGGCTCGTAACTCCGCCGAGCGAATTCGGCAGATGCGTCTGAAGGTCGAGGACGTGGCGGAATCCCTGGCGCGAAACGAAGGCCGCGCCCGGCGCAATGTGACCGCAATCGGGGCCATGAAATTTGCGGCGCAGCGATTCGATCATCTCGGCCGGCGGATGGAGGTAATGCAAAAGTTCAGCGATCAGTATTGGGACGCGTATTTGAATCTCGGCGATCGGGTGAAAGCGCGCAAGCTGCGTCATTACAGCGGCGCCATCTACAACAACCTGCGCGAGATGGCGGAAGAGCTTTCAATTTTGAAAGAAGGTTATCGCGCCCAGTGGCTGGCAGAGAATCGGCCGTACTGGCTCGACAGCGTCACGGCGCGCTACGATCAAATGATTTCGCTCTGGCTGACAAAGAGCCGGGCGATGGATGAAGTGTTGCGCAAGTACGAAGCGACTTCGACGCTGCCGAGTCCGGAAGAATTTGGTTTGGGGAC
>WNFL01335809.1_pt1 | contig 19110 bp, 16 predicted proteins | sample 5400361 | NCBI WGS metagenome assembly WNFL01 (sample SAMN13153351, study PRJNA577476) | soil metagenome | isolation source: 40 cm soil on Douglas fir-dominated hillslope | place: USA:California | collected 2013-09-17
GTCCGGCAACATGACGCACGGCTTTTTGAACTTCATCATGATGATGGGCGTCGCCAACGCCAACAAGCCGGCTTACGCCGAAGGGCTCGACGCCGGCTTCCCGGCGATTCCGTTTTTCAGGTGGGACAATGCATAAATTCATCTACCTATGTTTTCTTTTGGCTCCGGCTTACGCCTTCGCCCAGCAGCACCCCTCGCCTTACGCCGGCGATCAGTCGCGCGCGATCAAGGCGCTGTCCGACGACGAGATCCGAGGCTATCTCACCGGGCAGGGAATGACTCTCGCCAAGGCCGGCGAGCTGAACCACTATCCCGGCCCGCTGCACGTGCTGGAGCTTTCCCAGCCGCTGCGGCTGTCGGAGGCGCAGAAGCTGGAGACGGAGAAGCTTCGCGCGGCGATGCTGAGCGAGACCACCAGCATCGGCAAGCGCATCGTCGCCAAAGAAAGAGAGCTGGACGCGCTTTTCGCGAGCGGAAAAATCGACGAGGCGAAGCTCCAAGATTCCGTGGGGGAGATCGGCCGGCTGCAGGGCGAGCTGCGCGCGGCGCACCTGCGGACGCATCTGGAGCAGAAGCGCATCCTCACGCCGGCGCAGGTGGCGCGATACGACGAACTCCGAGGATACGACCGGCCCGAGGCGTCCATGCAACATGATGGGCGACAGCATCATTAAGAGGAGCCGTTATGAGCAAATACGTCATGAACAAATTCATCCATCACGTCAACATGAACGAGGCGGCGGAGAAAGAGTATAAGAATAATCCCGCCGCCTACGTCGAAAAGTGGGAGCAGGGCGAGAAGCTGAAGCTATCGGACGACGAGCGCGAGGCGCTCGCGAAGCGCGACTACGGCGGGCTCTACGCCCTCGGCGCGCACCCCTTCACGCTCTGGAGCTTTACCGAGGCGGTCTGGGCGCACGAAATGCCGCGCGAAGAGCTGGTCAAGGATTACAAAGAAAAAGCGGCGAAGGCGGGATATCCCGACTTCAAGACATAATTTTGAGTTCTACTCTCCACAATTCAACGCATTCATAATTCAAAATTACGAATCTCACGGCTTCTTTCGAGCCGCCGGGTAAAAATATTCGTACGTCCCCTCTTCGATCTTCTTGAACACCTGCACGATCGTCTTCCACGGATCTTTCGCATATTCCTCGTAGCGCCCCGGCGCGCTGACGCCCGGCATGTGCGGCACCCAGTCCTCCGCCAGCAATTCTTTCGGGTCGCCGTAGCGGGACGCGAGCGCCCGCGCCTCGGGGCTGTCGAGCGAGGTCATGCGCCCCTTGTCGATGACCGTGACCCAGGTGTTCTTCGTCCCGCGCACGCGCAGGCGGTAGGTCGAGAAATAGTTATGGACATGGTACCAGTGGTCGTTCGGCAGGTTGTTCTTGGTCGTGAACTCGACCCATTCCTTGGCCCATTCGGGCGAGTCGGGGCTGTGGTGCACCCGGATGCCGTGGCCGTAGTGCAGCACGCCGCTGCGGTTCCGCTCGGTCACGTTGTCGCCGCGCAGGTTCTCGTCCGGCCGCTTGTAATACTTGGGGTTCGTCCCGAGCGCGACTTCGTAGAGCTGCCAGTAGCCGGGCCGGTCGTGATAGGGATAGGTGACCTCGTTGATTTTGGGATATTTCAAAAACTCGCGCCACACCTCGCCGTAGAGGCCGCCGCCTTTGACCTCGCTGACATAACCGTCTTTTAAATAAACCTCCACGCGCGGGTAATGGCCGGCGTGATTGGCGGTGCCGGCGATGACGCCGCTCGGCCTCGGCGTGGGCGAGCGCGGGTTCCATTTTTTCTGGAACGCCGGATACTCGACGACCGAGTACGGAAAGCGGCCGGTCGCCTGGTTGGGGAACATGTAGAGGTGCCCCTGCTGGTAGACGCCGCGCGCCCAGCGCGCCGCCATGTCCTCGGTCAGATCGGACGCGAGGTTCGTTCCCTCGGGATCGGTGATTTGCAGGCGGTCGGCCCAGGCGATCGGCTCGATCGTCCGCTCTTCCACGAGCCGCCAGACGTCGCCCGGAAAGGCGGAGATCTTGCTCATCATCGTCCAGCGGTTGTCGAAGACGTTGACGCCCAGAAATTTGTCCTCGTGCGGCCGCATAAACCTTCTGAGCGTCGTGGTACCGCCGGTGCCCCAGAAGACGCCCTTGACCGCCGGATTTTTCTCCAGATATTCCTTGATGCCTTTGGCGACGTTCTCCCGCTCGAGCTTTTTCTGAACCTCCCTGAGCTTCTCCGGCACTTGGGCGCGGGCGGGATAGAGCGCGTCGTAGAGATCGGGGCGGCGCTCCTTGAGCCATTTTTTCGGAACTTCCGGGTCGGGAAACATCTCCTCGATCCAGCGCCGCGTCTCCATGTAGCCCTGCTCCGCGGTGGACTGCTGGCGCGCCTTGCGGAGCTCCAGGGCGTCGGCGCGGCTCACGCCGGCCAGCTCGTAGCTCGCCAGCGCCTGGACCTTGACGCCGCGCTCTTCGGCGGCGCGCTTGATCGCCTCGACGACCATGTCGTCCGACGACGCCTCGGTGACGAGCGCCACCGTCTCGCCGGACTTGAGGCTCCCCAGCCCTTCGCCCTGGAGGCCGCTCGTCTGGCGCGCCACCGCGCGGGCGAACGGCATGATCTCGTCGACCGACTTCGGCGTCTTCAAGTAGGAAGGAAAACGGGGCTGGCTGTATTTGGCGCTCTCCGCGCTCCAGACGGCGTAGCCCGATGCGAAAATTGCCGCCGCTACAGATAAGACGAACCATCGTTTCATGGCCTTGCCCTCTTCCTAACGCCTGACGCCTGTTCTTCTACACGAATTTTCCGTCCCGCATGTGGTAGACCTTCCTGAACTGCTCGACCGCCTTGGGGTCGTGGCTCGCCATGATCACCGTCTTGCCGTGGCGCTCGGCCAGCGACACGAAGAGCGCGGCGATCGCCGCCGTATTCTCGCTGTCTAAATTTCCCGTCGGCTCGTCGGCGAGGATCATCGACGGGTCGTTGGCGAGCGCCAGCGCCACGGCGACGCGCTGCTGCTCGCCGCCGGAGAGCTCTTCGGGGCGCTTGTGCATTTTCTCCGCCAGGCCGACCATGCCGAGGAGTCCCCGGCATCGCCCGGACCTTTCGTCCGCCGCGACGCCGGCGATCAGCATCGGCAGCTCGAGGTTCTCGAAGGCGGTGAGGGTCGGGATCAAATTGAAGAACTGAAAGACAAAACCGACCCGGAGCAGGCGGTAGCGCTCCAGATCGCGCTCGGCGAGCGCGCCGAGCGTCTGGTCGCCCACGAGGATTTTGCCGCCCGACGGATGATCGACGCCGCCCAAGAGATTTAAAAGCGTCGTCTTGCCGCAGCCCGACGGCCCCATCAGGGCGATCGCCTGCCCCGCTTCGATCTCCCAATCGATGCCCTTGAGCGCCTTCACCTCCTCGGCGGAGGTGCGGTAGCTCTTGGTCAGGCCCGCAACCGCGACCTTGACGCCCCGGTTGTTAAAAAATCCGTTGTCTCCCATCAAGACCTCCAAAAATCCGGCGTGCTGGAGCTACTCCAGCATTCTCTCCCGCGCCGAGCGGCGGAAGACCCAGAGGCTGAACAAAAGCGCGATGCCGCCGATCACGGCGCAGAGAGCGAGCCCGATCCAGACCGTCAGTCCGGAGACGACGAGCCGCGTCGGCAGCAGATGGACGACCGATTTGAGCTCGCGCAGATTCCAGATCAGATTGGTCAGGCCGAAGCCGGCCGCGGCGGCGATCAGCATGCCGATGGCGAGGCCGGCGGCCGCCGGCGCGAGCAGCGTCGCGGCGAAAAATTTAAACAGCTGCGCCGGCGAGGCGCCGCGCACTCTCAGGAGCCCGAGGGTCCTCCGGTCTTCGAGATAGTTGGTGAGAGCGATCGCCGCGATCGCGATCAACGCGAGCAGCATGCCGCCGGCGAGATAGATGCGCATGTTTTCGAGGGCGAGATAGATAAACATGTCCCCGCCGACCTTCTTGAGCTCGCGCTCGAGATCGCGCACTTCCAGCGGCCTCGCCCGGAGCGCCGCCGTCAGGCTTTGGACGGCGCCCGCCGTATCGGCCGTGTTTTTGAGCCGGACCAATAAGAGCACCCGCGGAACGAGCGTTTTGAGATTGGCGATCTTCGGATTATCCGCGGTCGCGACGAGGTAGGCGTCGGTGCCGGAGAGATAGTTCAGATAGTCGATGCGCGCCGCGACGAAGCTCTGCCGGTCGGCGATGCTCCTCGGCGGCATGCCGGGAAGAAACCCGATCACGCCGCCGCCCGGAACCAAAACCGGCCGCTTGTCCGTGTCGGCGCCGAGCAGCACCGGCTCGCCGGAAGCGAGGTTCCAGAACTCCGCCACCGGCGGCGAGGCCGCCACCTTTTCCGCCTTGAGGCCGCGGACGATCGCGCTGAAATCGCCGCCGACGCCGAGCTTCTCATCGAAGAAGACGGTGCCGAGATACCGTTCCGGGTCGCCGATCAGATACAACGGCACGCCGCTCAGCCCGTAGCCGGGAAAGAAAAAGCCCGGCAGCAGGGCTTCGATGATGTAATCGACCGAGCGAATATTATCGTCGCGGACTCCGGCGAGCCGCTCTTTGAGCGCGGCCTGGAGCGCCCCGACCTGAGCGCCGAGGCCCTGATCGAGCTTTTCCGCCGGGACGAGATCGGCGGGGCTGAGCGCGATGTGCAGCTCGGCGCCGACCTGGACCGTCGCGCCGCGCAGCGCCTTGTCCTCGAACGACCGGGCGCCGATGGCGGGATAGAGGCTCACGCTCGCCATCAGCGCGACGATCAGGAGAAAGCTCGCGATGCGGTGCGGCTTGAACGACATATGCCGGAGCGAAAGCCTGCGGAGCGGCCCGCCGATGAGCGCCGTCGCCGCGCTCAAGAGAGCCGTCATCCATTTTTGCCGCGAAACCAGAAGCGCGACGACGCCGTAAACCAGGAGCGGCAGGGCGACGAAATCCAGCGCGCGGTCGAAAATCAGCAGGCTTTTTACCGACGAGGCCCATAGTCGGGAAGACTCCTCCGCCGGCGCCAGATGCGCGGCGAGGTCGAAGCCGGCGCCCCAGCTCGCGATCTTGTAGAGGCCGACCGCGAGCGCGAGCAGATGGACGGCGCCGAAGCGCGCCTTGGCCTCGGCGGATTCCGACGGCGCCACGCGCCGCGACGCTTCCAGCGGCGAGATCGTCGTCGCGTAGCCGACCAGCCGGCGGCTGACCCAGAGGGCCAGGAGCAGGCCGACGACGAGAAAGAAGAGCATCTGGAGCGGCCCCTGGACGCGATAGACGAGCCCCCAGGAGAGCCATCCCCCCTCGTAAATCAACAGCGGCAGCAGCGTGCCGAGCGCGAGGCCGACGAGGCCGCCGATCAGGCCGCCGGCGCCGATGGACCACAGGAGGCTCTGCCCGAGCAGCGCGCCGGGCACGCCGCGGAGCCGCATGAGACCCAATTTGCGGCGCTCGTTCAGGATCAGGAGCGCGGAAAGGTTCGACGCCAGCATCCAGGCGATCGCCAGCAGCGGGATCGCGATCAGAAGCGTCGCGAAATAGAGCAGGCGCGAGATCTCCGCCATGCGGTTCAGCAGCACCAGGATCGCGTTGTCCACGAAGATCGTCGGGCCCAGCGATTGGACCCGCGCTTCGATGTCGGCCTGGAGCTTTTGCAGCTTGGCGAGCGAGCCCGGGATGTCCCAGCCCGAGATCAATCTCTTTCTGTCCACGCGCGCGAGGTGCACCACTTCGGGCAGGTATTCGCCGGCGGTCGCGTGGATGTCTCCCCCGCCGCCCAGCGCGCCGCGCGAGAGCGCGTCGAACCATTTAAGCCGGTCGAAATCGTGCGGCATGACCAGGATCACGCCGATGTAAGGGACAAACGAGATCGTGCCGATCTCGTCCATGAAGTAGCGGTTGATCTCCGCGCGCTCGAGACGGACGACGCCGCGGAGCGGGATATCGAAGATGTCCTGCTCGCCTCTGGACCGCCCCCGGTTCACCAAAACCGTGAAGTTCTTCGCCCCCTGGAGCGCCAGGAAGGCATGGCCCATCTGCGTCTCCGGACCGACCAGGGCGAGAAAGGCCCCCTTTGAGTCGCCCTGGGCCGGGCGAACTTCCGAGGGCAGGAGAGCGAGATCGGTCGCCGCCAGGATGGAGACCCAGGGCGAGGCGAGCGGCTTTCGGTCCACCTGGAGCGCCGCTTCGGGCGGCGGCTTCGAGCGCAGGAAGGTCAGGCTCTCCACCCGCTCGACCCCGGCGACGGCGCCGAGCCTGGGCGAGACCTCTTTGGATAGGGTGAACTCCGACGTCTGATAGAGCGCGACGTCCCACGACAGCCGCGAGAGCTGGTCTTCGATGTAGAGCTTGAGCGCATGGCGCGAGGCCAAGTTGATCGAGGCGAGCAGGCCGGCGATCAGCAGCGTGACGATGCCGAAAGCGAGCGCGGCGCGCTTGCCCAGAATTTTCGCCAGTCGGACTCGGATGATCATGAGGCGGTAGGCTGTAGGCCGTAGGCGGTAGAAAAGAGCTTGTCTGCCGTCATGTTTACGTTTTCATTTTTCTTCTGATGGACGTTACGCCTGTAGGCGGAAGAAAACTTTTTCTTCGTCATCTTACTAACGCCTACCGCCTATCGCCTACCGCCTTCTTCGGCGCCGGGTAAAAGTACTCGTAGCTGCCGTCCTCGATCTTCTTCATCACCGCGGCGACCGTTTTCCACGGGTCTTTGGCGTAGTCTTCGTAGCGGCCGGGCGCGTTGATCCCGGGAAGATAGGGCGCCCAATCGTCGCTCAGCACGTCGTTCGGGTCGCCGTATCTGGACGCCAGCGCGCGGATCTCGGGAGATTTGAGCGACGTGAGCTCGCCTTTGTCGATGAGCGTGACCCAGGTATTTTTCGTCCCGCGGATCTTCACTTGATAGGTCGGCAGCGTATTGTGGACATGCCACCAGTGATCGTTCGGCAGGTTGTTTTGCCGGGCAAAATCCATCCACTCCTTGGACTCGACCGGGCCCTGGGGACCGTGGTCCAGGCGCAAGCCGAAGCCCCAGTGGATCGTGCCCGCGTTGTTGCGCTCGGAGCCGTTTTCCCCTTCCATGTTTTCATCCGGCCGTTTGAAGAATTTCGGATTGGTTCCCGTCCCCGCCTCGTAGATCCACCAATAGCCGGGCTGATCGTGATAGGGATAGTTGAGCTCGTTGATCTTGGGATATTTGAGAAACTCGCGCCACACCTCGCCGTAAAGCCCGCCGCCTTTCACCTCTTTGACATAGCCGTCTTTGACGTGAACCTCGATGCGCGGATACGACCCCGCGTGATTGCTGGTCCCGGCGAAAACCCCGTTGACTTTGACGAGGTAAGGGTAAAGGTACTCCTTGGTGAAGGCCGGATAGTCCACGGCCGAATAGGGAAACCGGCCGGTCGCCTGGTGCGGAAACATGAAGAGGTGCCCCTGCTGGTAGGCCCCTTTCGCCCATTCCAGCGCCTGCTTTTCGTCGAGCTCGAAATTGAAATTCGTGCCTTCGGGATCGTTCACGCGCACCTGATCGATCCAGCGGAGCGGCTCGATGACCCGCTCTTCGACCAGCCTCCACACGTCGCCCGGAAAGGTCGACGCCTTGTTCATCAGCTCGTAGCGGTTGTCGAAGATGAAATTGCCGTACAATTTATTCTCGTACGGCTCGAGCTGCCTTTTGGTGTTGGTGCGGCCGCCGCGGCGCCAGAAAACCATGTTGACTTCTTTATGCTGATCCAAATATTTGATGATCGCCTGCGCGACGTTCCGGCCGCCGAATTTCCGCGCTAAATCGACCTGGTCCTGTGAAAGCGTTTCTTCTTTCTCGAACATCGCCTTGTAGAGGTCGGGCCGCTTCTCCTTGAGCCATTTCCTCGGCACCGAAGGATCGGAGAACGCGTTCAGGATCCACCGGTGCGCCTCCATGTAGCCCTGCTCGGAGGTGAACCAGCGGAGCGCCTTCACCGCCTTCAGCGCTTCTTCCTTGCTGACGCCCAAAAGCTGGTACTCGGGCACGATCTGAACTTTTACGCCGCGCTCTTCGTAAGCCCGCTTGATCGCCTGCAAAACCATTTCGTCCGCTTTGGGCTCGGTAAAGATCGCCACCGTCTGGCCCTTCTCCGCGAGCCCGAGCGGCGTCCGCCCGCCGGTCTGGCGCACCGCCGCCCGCGCGAACGGCATGATGTCGTCTATCGACTTGGGCGGCTTTAAATAAGACGGAAAGCGCGGCTGCGGGTATTTCGCCTGCTCCGCGCTCCAGACCCCATAACCCAACACCACGATTGCCAAGGCGGCGACGATTGCAGACCAGCATTTCATATTCTTCATCCCTTCTTTCTACCGCCTACTGCCTACTGCCCAACGCCTTCTTTGGATAGAAATATTCGTAGCTCCCGTCCTCGATTTTTTTGATCACCTGCGAGACCGTTTTCCACGGGTCCCTGGCGTAGTCTTCGTAGCGTCCCGGCGCGTTGATGCCCGGCAGATGCGGCGCCCAGTCGTCGCTCAAAACCTCCTGGGGATCGCCGTAGCGCGACGCGAGCGCCCGGATCTCCGGACTTTTGAAAGCGGTGAGCTCGCCCTTGTCGATCAGAGTCAGCCAGGTGTTTTTCGTGCCGCGCACCTTCACTCGATAAGTCGGCAGCAGGTTATGAATATGCCAGCCATGATCGTCGGGGAGATTGGCGGTTTTGGTAAAGTCCACCCACTCCTTCGGCAGCAGCGTCTCTTTGGGGCCGTGCAGCAGATTCAGCCCGAAGCCCCAGTGAATCACGCCGGCGTTGTTGCGCTCCGAGATGTTGCTGCCGCTCATGTTTTGCAGCCACCAGTAGCCCTTTTCCGGCATGAACGGATACTGCGCTTCGTTGATCTCGGGGTATTTGAGAAACTCGCGCCAGAGATCGCCGTAGGTGCCGCCGCCCTTGACGTCTTTGACGACGCCGTCTTTCACCGTCACTTCGATCCTGGGATACGTTCCGTAATGGTTGTTGGTGCCGGCGAAAACGCCGTTGACCTTGATCAGCACGGGCCCGAGCCAGTGCTTGGTCAGCGCCGGGTAGTCGACTTTGGAATAGGGGAAGCCGCGCGTCGCCTGCGTCGGATAAAGATAAAGGTGGCCCTGCTGGTAGGCTCCCTCCGCCCACGCCTCCGCTTCTTTCTCCGAGAGAGAGAAAGTGAAGTTGGTGCCCTCGGGATCGTTCACCTGAACCTGATCGACCCAGGCAAACGGCTCGAGGACGCGCTCTTCGGCCAGCTTCCAGACGTCGCCGGGAAAGGTCGCCGCCTTGTTCATCAGCTCCCAGTGATTGTCGAAGATGAAATTGCCGAGCAGCTTGTCCCCCTGGCGCCCCATCGCCTTGCGCGTGTTCGGCCGCCCGCCGCGGCGCCAGAAGACGCCCTTCACTTCCGGATGCTCGTCGAGATACTTCGCGAGCAGGACGCCCATGTTCCTCTGCGCGAGCTTCTTGAAAATTTCCTGGTTGCCGGCTGAAACCTCATCGTCCTTCGCAAACATCGCCTTGTAGATATCCGGCCGGCGCTCCTTGAGCCATTTCTTCGGCACCTCCGGATCGGCGAAGCGCTGCGTGATCCAGGGCTTGATCTCCATGAAGCCGAGCTCCGAGGTGTACCACCGATTGGCGCGGATCGCTTTCAATACTTCTTCGCGGCTCACGCCGGCCAGCTCGTGCTCCGGGATGACGCGCGCCTCGACGCCGCGCTCTTTATACGCACGGACGATCGCCTGGAGGACATTGTCGTCCGCTGTCGCCTCGGTGACGAGGCCGATCAGGGTCCCCTTCTCGACCATCCCGAGCGGCGTTCGGCCCCCCGTCTGCCTGACCGCCGCGCGCGCGTACGGCATGATGTCGTCGATCGACTTGGGCGGCTTTAAGTAGGCGGGAAAGCGCGGCGCGGGATATTTCGCCTGCTCCGCGCTCCAGACGTATCCCAGTCCCATGCACGCGACGATGCCGATGGTGACGACCCAGCGCTTCATCTCAGCCTCTTTTTACTTTCCTTTATCGCCCGCCGCCTTCTTCGGATAGAAATATTCGTAGCTCCCGTCCTCGATCTTCTTGATCACCGTCGAGACCGTCTTCCACGGGTCCCTGGCGTAGTCGTCGTAGCGCCCCGGCGCGTTGATCCCCGGCAGATAGGGCACCCAGTCCTCCGCCAGGACCTCGTCGGGGTTGCCGTACTTCGAGGCGAGCGCGCGGATCTCCGGGCTCTTGTAGGCCGGCATCTCGCCCTTGTCGATCACCGTGAGCCAGGTATTTTTCGTGCCGCGCACGTGCATCCGGTAGGTCAACAGCGTGTTGTGGATGTGCCACCAGTGGTCTTTGGGGAGGCCGTGCTGCTTGGGGAAATCGATCCAGGCCTTCGACTCCTCCGGCTTGTCCGGGTCGTGCACCACGCTGCCGCCGAAGCCCCAGTGAATGACGCCGGCGTTGTTGCGCTCGGACATGTTGTTGCCCTCCATGTTCTCGTCCGGGCGCTTGAAGAACTTGGGGTTGGTACCGAGGCCCGCCTCGTAAAACCACCAGTAGCCGGGCCGGTCCTGATAGGGGTATTTCAAATCGTTGATGCCGGGATATTTCAAAAACTCGCGCCACAGCTCGCCGTAGGTGCCGCCGCCCTTCACGTCGGTGATGTAGCCGTCCTTGACGGTGACCTCGATGCGCGGATAGCTGCCGGCGTGGTTGCTGGTGCCGGCGAAGACGCCGTTCACCCTGGTGATCAGCGGCGGGGTCGTCGCCTGATAGGGCGAGAGGAAGAGGTGCCCCTGGTTGTAGGCGCCCGAGGCCCAGATCTTCGCCTCCTCCTCGGTCACCTCGAAATGCATGTTGGTCCCCTCGGGATCGGACGCCTCGACGCGATCGGTCCAGGGGATCGCCTCGAGCACCCGCTCCTCGGCGAGGCGCCAGACGTCGCCGGGAAAGGTCGCCGCCTTGTTCATCAGCTCGTAGCGGTTGTCGAAGATGAAGTTGCCGTAGAACTTCGCGCTGTGCTGCTTCAAGAGGCGCGCGGTGCGCGGCCGGCCGCCTCGGCGCCAGAAGACCGCCTTCACGTCGGGGTGCTGGTCGAGGAACTTGACGATGCCCTCGGCGACGTTCGGGCCGCCGAACTGCCGCGCCAGCTCGCGCTGCTTTTGCGGCGCCTCGTCGCTCTTGGCGTAGATCGCGCCGTAGAGGTCGGGGCGGCGCTCCTTGAGCCACTTCTTCGGCGCCTCGGCGTCGACGAAAAGCTCGTTCATCCAGCGCGCGACTTCCATGTAGCCCTTCTCGGAGGTGTAGCCGCGCATCGCCTGGACCGCCTTCAGCGCCTCTTCCCGGGCGATCCCGAGCAGCTCGTTTTCCGGGACGATGTAGACTTTGACCCCGCGCTCCTCGAACGCGCGCCGGATCGCCTGCATCACCATCGCGTCGGCGCCGGCTTCGCTGACGATCAGCGTCGCCATCCCCTTCTCGACCAGGCCGAGCGGCGTCCGGCCGCCGGTCTGGCGCACCGCGGCGCGCGCGAACGGCATGACGTCGTCGATCGATTTCGGCGGCTTTAAATAAGATGGAAAGCGCGGCGCCGGATAGTTGCCTTTATCGGCCGCGTCGGCGAGAAAGAGCGCCGAAGCGCACAGGACGGCGCCGATGACGAGTGGATAACGTCGCATATCTGCCCCCTTGCAGCGGGAACGGCGGCGTTCCCGCACGGCGCTAAAGAACATAGAAACTTTGACGCCGTTTTGTCAAGGAAGAGGAAGTAGGCGACGGCGAGGGGCGGTAAGAAAAATTGAAAAGATTCTTGCAGGTCGCTCAAAAAGCTCTCAGAGGCGAGGCGCGCGCAGATCGACGAGCGCAGGCGTACTTTTTCCAGTACGTCGAGCGAGGCGATCAAGCGCAACGAAGCATATGAGGCTTTTTCAGCGACCTGCTAAGCCTTGGCCGGCTGGGAGTTGTGTTTGGCGGACGCCTTGGCGACTTCGCGCGAGATGGCGATGCGGCCCGTGCGGATCAGCTCTTTGATGCCGAGCGGCTTCAAGAGGTCGATCAACGCCTCGACCTTCTCGACGTCGCCGGTGATCTCGATGGTGTAGGTCGAGGGGGACGAATCGACGATCTTGGCGCGGAAGATGTCGCAGATGCGGATCGCCTCGTCGCGGTGCTCCGGCCTGGTGCTGGTGTTGATCTTGATGAGCGCGGTCTCGCGGTCGAGGTGCCCCGTCTCGGTCAAATCGGTGACCTTCAGCACCTCGACCACCTTGTTGAGCTGCTTGATGATCTGCTCGACGATGCGGTCGTCGCCGATGGTGACGATCGTGATCATCGAGGTCTCCGGGTCGAGCGTGGGCGCGACCGAAAGGCTCTCGATGTTGTAGCCGCGGGCGCTGAACAGCCCCGCGACCCGAGCGAGCACGCCGAATTTATTCTCGACTAGAATCGATATGATGTGTTCCATGGTGTCGCTGCCGGTTGTCTGGCGTGGCGCCGGATCAGGAGGGCAGAATCCCCTCGCCGTCGGCGTCCTTGTTCTTGGGCCCGCTCTTCAAGTCGGGCGGGTCTTCCAGGACCATCTCGTGCTGCGCGCCGCCCGCCGGAATCATCGGGTAGCAGTTCTCGAAGGGATAGACCTGGAAATCCATGATCGCCGGCCCCTTGTGCTTGATGCCCTCGCGGATGACCGACTCCACGTCGGCCGGCTTCTCGGCGCGCCAGCCGGGGATGCCGTAGGCTTCGCCCAGCTTCAAGAAGTCGGGGATCTTGCCGAGGACGCTGGAGGCGTAGCGGCCCTCGTAAAACAGGTCCTGCCACTGGCGCACCATGCCGTGAAAGCCGTTGTTGAGCATCACGATCTTGACCGGCAGCTTGTAGATCACCGCCGTCGCCAGCTCCTGCAGGTTCATCTGGAAGCTGCCTTCGCTGGTGATGCACATGACGAGCTTTTCGGGATAGGCGCGCTGCGCCCCGAGCGCGGCGGGAAAGCCGAAGCCCATCGTGCCGAGCCCGCCGGAGGTGATGAAGGTGCGCGGCTTCTTGCCCTTGAAGTACTGCGCCGCCCACATCTGGTGCTGGCCCACGTCGGTGGCGACGATGCCCTCGTTCTTGGTCATCTCGAAGAGCTTTTCGATCACGTACTGAGGCTTGATCGCCTTGTCGTCCTGCTTGTAGGTGAACGGGTGCGCCACCTTCCATTCCTCGATCTGCTTCAGCCAGGGCTTGAGCCGCGCCTTCCGCTCGTTCACGTTGCCGTCGAGCGAGCGGAGCAGGATGTTCAGCTGCTTCAGCACCGTGCGCACGTCGCCGACGATCGGGATATGCGCGTGGACGTTCTTTTTGATCGACGTCGGGTCGATGTCGATATGCACGACGCGCGCGGCCGGGCTGAACTCCGAGAGCTTGCCGGTCACCCGGTCGTCGAAGCGCGCGCCGACCGCGATCAGAAGATCGGCCTCGTGCATCGCCATGTTGCTCCGGTAGCTGCCGTGCATGCCCAGCATGCCCATCGAGAGCGGGTGCGTGCCGGGGAAGCTCCCGAGGCCCATCAGCGTCATCGTAACCGGTATCTGGGTGAGCTCGGCCATCTCCAGGATCTCGTCCGAAGCGTCGGAAAACAGCGCCCCGCCGCCGACGTAGATCACCGGCTTTTTCGCCTTCATGATCTCTTCGGCGGCCTGCTTGATCTGGTATTTGTTGCCCTCGTAGGTCGGGTTGTAGCCCCGCAGGCTCACCTTGTCGGGATATTTGAACTCGGCCTTGTCGGTGGTGATGTCCTTCGGGATATCGACCAGCACCGGGCCGGGCCGGCCCGTGTTGGCGATATAGAACGCCTCTTTGATCGTGCGCGCGAGGTCGTTCACATCCTTCACCAGCACGTTGTGCTTGGTGCAGGGACGGCTGATGCCGACGTTGTCCGCTTCCTGGAAGGCGTCGTTGCCGATCAGACTGGTGGAGACCTGTCCGGTGAAGGCGACCATGGGGACGGAATCCATGAAGGCGTCGGCCAGGCCGGTCACGATGTTGGTCATGCCGGGTCCCGAGGTCACGAGGCACACCCCCGCCCTGCCCGTCGCCTTGGCGTAGCCCTCGGCCATATGCGCGGCGCCCTGCTCGTGGCGCGTCAGAATCACCTCTACGTCTTTCTGCTGGTAAAGAACGTCGAAGAGCTTCAGGACCACCCCTCCGGGGATCCCAAAGAGCACGTCGACTCCCTCCTGCTTCAGTGATTCGACGAATATTTCCGCGCCGCTTTTCTTCATAGGCGATTCCTCACGAGTCTCTCTGGAGGCCGCCGCCGTGACGGTAGCGCCCGACGATCTCCATGATTTTGTCTTTGCCGGCAAGTTTCAATTTCTGCAGCCGCTTTTTTTCCATTTCTTCGAAAGCCGTTAGATGGAGTTTGTGCTGGAATTCTTCGAGTTGTCGTTCGATGTCCCGGTGCTCTTCGTAATACTGCCTGAGTTCGGCGTCTTTATCCAGCAGAGAGACAATAAACTCTTCCTCTCTTGTCTCCATGAGAGCCCTCCTTATTTTATTGTGTTATTTGGCATTTATATTTAACCTACGACGCCCTTTTTGTCAACGCAAGTAGGCGCTTAGGCCGGTTTTCCGGGCTGCGGCCTTGCATGGCGAAAAGAAGCGGGCTATACCTCTATTTTTAATCCCCTTTTAGCGGCCTCAGGAGGAACGAATGGCATACGAGAAATACGGCTCCGACGTGATCATCGACATGATGCGCGCCTACAAGTTCCCCTTCGTCAGCTTGAACCCGGGCGCGACCTACCGAGGCCTGCACGACTCGCTGGTCAATTACGGCAAGAACGAGATGCCGATCATCACCTGCACGCACGAGGAGACCGCCATCCAGATCGCCCACGGCTACGCCAAGGCCACGGGGAAGCCGATGGTCGCCATCGTCCACGACGTGGTCGGCCTGCTGCACTCCTGCATGGCGATCTTCTACGCCTATATCGACCGGGTGCCGGTCATGATTATGGGCGCGACCGGGCCGATGGACTACACGCGGCGGCGCCCGTACATCGACTGGACGCACACGGCGAATATTCAAGGCAACGCCATCCGCGACTACGTCAAGTTCGACGACCAGCCCTACAACGCCGCCAGCATTCCCGAGGCTTTCGCGCGCGCCTACCGCGTCATGATGACCGAGCCCAAGGGGCCGGTCTATCTCTGCTGGGACGCCGGCATCCAGGAGGACAAGCTCGCCGGCGACGTGCCGATCCCCAACGTGGCGCGCCTCATGCCGGCGTCGCCCATCCAGGGCGACTTGAAGGCGATGGCGAAGGCGGCCGAGATGCTCGTCCAGGCGAAGAACCCGCTGATCCTGACCGACTACACGGGGAGAAATCCGGAGTCGTTCGACAATCTGGTCAAGCTCGCGGAGCTCCTGGCGATCCCGGTCATGGATTTCGGCCACCGGCTGAATTTCCCGACCACGCACCCGTTGAATTTGACCGATTCGGACATGATCCAGAAAGCGGACGTGATCCTCTCGCTCGACGTCCGCGACCTCTATGGCCCGCTCGTCAAGCTCGACAAGATCACGCGCAAGACCGTCTACATCACGCGCAAAGACTGCAAGATCATCGACATCGGCCTCGGCGATCTGAATATCAGCAAGTGGTCGCAGGATTTCATGCAGCTCCAGGAGATCGATGTCCACATCGCCGCCGACACGCTGATCGCCATTCCCCAACTCACGCTCATGTGCGAGGAGGCGCTGGGAAAGAACGGCAAGAAGCACGAAGAGATACGCACCCGCTTCGAGGAGCACAAGCGCACGCACCAGGCGCTCCGCGCCGGCTGGCAGGAAGAGGTCAAGAAAAACTGGAAGGGCGAGCCGATGTCGCTGCCGCGGCTGGCCTACGAGATCGGGCAGGCGATCAAGGGCGAAGACTGGGTCCTGACCTCGAACACCCTCGAGGACTGGACGCTCGGCCTGTGGGACTTCGACAAGGCCTACCGCCATCCGGGCAAATCGCTCGGCACCTCGACCCAGATCGGCATCTCGACCGGCGTCGCCCTCGCCCACCGCGGCACGGGCCGCCTCGTGGTGGACATCCAGCCCGACGGCGATTTGATGTTCGATCCGGGCACGCTGTGGATCGGCGCGCACGACAACATTCCGATGCTGATCGTCATGTACAACAACCGCGCCTACTACAACGACTGGGAGCACCAGATCCGCATGGCGGAGCAGCGCGGCACCGACGAGAAGCTCCGGGGCATGGGCTGCTACGGCGAGGGGCCGATCACCGACGGCGACAAGGTCGGCCCGGCGCTCAAGCGGGCGATCGAGTTCATCAAGAAGGAAAACAAGCCCGCGCTCGTGGACACCGTGACGCAGTACCGGTAGTTTCCCGGCCGGCGCGCGCCGGAGCCGGACCGCCGGAAGCGTTTCCTATCGAGAGCGGCGCTTGCGCCGCGCGGCCTTCGCCCCCTGCTTACCCAGCGCGCTCCGGGTCCGCTTCGGCAGCTTGGAAATCGTCCGCTTGCGCCGGGCCGCCGACGCGGCCTTCTTGATATTTTTCCGCGCCGCTTTTCTCTGCCTTGCCGTTGCCATAAAAACCTCCTCTGCGAAACGTCTCCTTTGATTGTCGCACTCAAAAACCCGGCGATCAATTAATAAGCCGCGGTTCCGGAATAAAAATAATCCCGAACGGGTGTAACGTTTTCCCCGCCCGCGACTCTATAGGGCAGGAGGTGAACTCGATGAAATCCAACCTATCGGAGATCTACTGGCCGCTCCGCCTGGCCTACGGGCTCGTGCCGCTCTTGGCGGGGCTCGATAAATACCTGAACATTCTCGCCGACTGGAAGCGCTACGTGAGCCCGCTGGCCGCGTCGCTCCTGCCGCTGCCGGTGGAGACGTTTCTCCACGTGATCGGGGTCGTGGAGGTGATCGTCGGCCTGGCCGTGCTGCTCGGCCTGACGCGCCTCGGCGCGCTGGCCGCGGCGGCGTGGCTCGTAGCCATCGCGCTCGAGCTCGTGACCGCCGGCTATCTCGACATCGCGGTGCGCGACTTGGTAATGGCCGTCGGAGCGTATACCCTGGTAATGGTCGCGGCCGAGCGCGGCGAAGAATGGGCGCCGGGCGCCGAGCCCGCCGGCGCCGAGCGCTTGGCGCGCCATAAGGCATGAGCGTGCATCTGCAAAATTTAAAGGTCCGTCCCGTCCCGGCGGCTCAGAACGAGCCGCCGGACCGCGAGCTGATCGCGCGGGTGCTCGAGGGCGACCCGGCGGCGTTCGAAAAACTGATGCGCCGCTATAACCAGCGGGTCTTTCGCGCCGCGCGCTCCGTGCTGCGCGACGACGCGGAGGCCGAGGACGTCGTCCAGGAGACGTTCGTCCGCGCCTACCGCGGTCTCGCGGGCTTCGAAGAGCGGTCGAGCCTGGCCACGTGGCTCACGCGGATCGCGGTCAACGAGGCGCTGGCGCGCGTCCGCCGTTCGCGGATGTTCGGCGCCGTGGAAAGCGATAAGGACGGGAACGAAAGGGAAGCTCAAGTGACATCCACTCGACCGGGGCCCGAAGAACAGGCGAGCTCGCGCGAGCTGCGCTCGGTCCTCACCGCCGCGATCGATTCCCTGCCGGAAGAGATGCGGACCGTATTCGTGCTGCGCGAGGTCGAGGGGCTGAGCACGCTCGAAGCGGGCGAGATCCTGCAATTATCGAGCGAAGCGGTCCGGGTGCGCCTCCACCGCGCCCGCCTGGCGCTCCGCCGCCACGTGGAAAAGCAGCTGGGCGAGGAAGTGCGCGGGCTGTTTCAATTCGCCGGGACGCGCTGCGACGCCATGGTCGCGCGGGTGTTTGGGAGATTGGGCCTGCCGCCGCCCTGAGCGGTATAGCGCCGCCCCGCTAATACCCCGGCGCCTGGTCCTGACGCCGCATATCCTCCGCCACCGCCATCCGTAACAGCAAATTGTGACCGACTTTGTCGGTCCAATTGAGACTGTTCTCCAGCACCACCACCGCGGTCCGCCGCTCCGCGTCGAGTCCGAGATAACACGCATAACCCGCCACCACGCCGACCTGATAGGTAATCCGCCGCCCGTCGATCTCGTCGGTGATCCAGCCTATCGCCGGCGCCTCTCTCGGCCGCATGAAAAGCGGCTTCGTCGTATCCGCCAGCGCCGCGTTGAGCCTCGTCGCGCGCGAAAGATGCGCCGCGGCGAACGCCAGCAGGTCTCTGGCGGAGGAATAAACTCCCGCCGCTCCCTCCATCATATCGGTCAAGCTCCAGTCGGGCACGGGTTTTCCGCGAGGAATGAATTTGGGCTGATCGCCCGAGTGGCCGCGGGCGCGGGTCGCGTAGCCGGGCAGGGCCTCGGGCGCGTAGCCCGTGCTTCGAAGCCCGAGCGGCCGCGACAGTTTTTGTTCGAGCAGCGCGGCGAGGGAAAGGCCGGTGCGGAGCTGAACCGCGTAGGCGAGGATTCCGTAGCCGAGATTGGATGGCCGGGAGTCGACCTTCGGCGGCGCGGTAAAATCGGCGAGATAGGCGAGCTCGTAGTCCCGGTCCATGTGGCGATAGAAATTTTCCCCCGTGAACAGATACTGCGTCAGATAGGCCATCATCTGCACCGTGTTCGGCTGGCGCGGCAGGCCCGACGTGTGCGTCGCCAATTGGAGCAGGGTAATTTTTTTGGCGTCGGCGCTGAGCGGCGTGTTCGGCGGCAGCAGCTTGTCCAGCGTCTCGTCCCACGACAGCACGCCTTCGTCGACCAGCAGCGCCGTCGCCGCGGCCAGAAAGCCTTTGCTGACCGAGCCGATCGGAAACAGCGTATCGCCGTCCGGCGTCCGCCCGCTGCCGCGGTCGGTGACGCCGTAGCCGAAGAATTGCGCGCCGCCGTCCGGCGACAGCACGCCGACGACGATTCCCGGCGTCTCGCCGCGCTCGACCAGCGGCCGCGCGAGCGACTCGACCTCGGCCCGCAGATCGCCGCTGCGGGCGTAGCGCGACGCCGCCGCGCCGGCGTCGTCGATCTCCCTCAGCATCAGGGAGCCGCATGCCGAGAGCGCGCAGAGGCAGCACGCGAGCAGCGCGGCAAAAAGACGACGGCGAATATTATCCAGATGTCGGCTCGTCAGGTTGAACAACCGCTCTCCC
>WNFL01294836.1_pt1 | contig 19109 bp, 16 predicted proteins | sample 5400361 | NCBI WGS metagenome assembly WNFL01 (sample SAMN13153351, study PRJNA577476) | soil metagenome | isolation source: 40 cm soil on Douglas fir-dominated hillslope | place: USA:California | collected 2013-09-17
GCGCTCGTGGCGAGGCTCGACCCCGCATTCCTGCTGGCGATCGTCGAGCGCCTGCCCTCGGGTCCAGAGGTCGCGACGCTCCTCGACGACGAGCAGCGCGTGATTGCTTCCCTCGATGCACGCGTGCATCCCTGGGCTTCCTTCGCCGGCTTCCTTCCCGCGGAGGCGCTCGCGGGAAAGGAGCCCGAATCCTTCACCTCCATGCGGCCCCTGGAGAGCGGAACGGAGACGGACCGCGTGCTCCGCCTGCGCTACTCGGCCTATCGGCGGGTTGCCACCTCCGGCTGGGGGGTCCTCGTCGACCTGCCGGCGACCAGCCTCTACGCCGGGCTCCGGGGGTCGGCGTGGCGCATCCTGGCCCTTCTCCTGGTCAACCTCGCCACCCTCTACGCGGTCGTGGACCGCTTTGCCCGCAAGGTGTCGGAGCCGCTCCTGGCGGTGAACGAAGCGGCCAACGACATCGCGAGCGGCCATTTCCCGAGCCCCGCTTCCCTGCAGGAGCTGGCGCACAACCCGATCGGCGAGATCCAGAGCGTGGCTCTCCACTTCATGAGCATGCGAGACGCCCTCGCCTACCGAGACGCCCTCACGGGGCTCCCCAACCGCCGCCTCTTCCTGGACCGACTCGGCCTCGCCGTGTCCAAGTCCCGGCGCATCCAGGAAGGGCTGGCGGTGCTCTACCTGGACCTGGACCGGTTCCGGATCGTGGACGACTCGTTGGGGCACGCGGTGGGCAACCTGCTCCTGCGGACGGTGGCCGAACGCCTCCAGACCTGCATCGGCGAGGGGGACACGGTGGCCCGCCTGGGGGCCGACGAGTTCGTCGTGCTCGTGCGAACGGTCGTGCACCAGGAAGACGTGGTCCGGGTGGCGCGCGAGGTGCTGGAGGTGCTGCGGGCGCCGTTCCGGGTGGCCGAGCGCGAGTTGTTCGTCACTGGTAGCATCGGAATCAGCCTGTTTCCGAGCGACGGCACCGCGGCGGAGCCTCTCCTGAACAACGCCCACACCGCGATGCACCAGGCCAAGGCCGAGGGGCGCGATACCTACCGCCTCTACGCGCCGGCCATGAACGACAGCGCCCTCGAGCACCTCTCCCTGGAGAGTGGGCTGCGCAAGGCCCTCGCCAACGACGAGTTCGAGGTCTACTACCAGCCGCTCCTGAACCTGCGCACGTTCCGGCCGGACGGCGCGGAGGCGCTCGTGCGCTGGCACCATCCGGAGCGGGGCCTGCTCGCCGCCTCCCAGTTCATCTCTCTCGCCGAGTCCTCCGGGCTCATCGTGGCCATGGACTCCTGGGTGCTCCACACCGCCTGCGCCCGGGCCCGCCTCTGGCATCGCGCCGGACGGACCCGGCTCAAGGTCGCGGTGAACCTGTCGGCCCGCCAGTTCCAGCAGCCCGACCTCGTCGAGGAGATCACGCGCTGCCTGCGCGAGACCGGGCTCCCGGCCAGCGCCCTGGAGATCGAGATCACCGAGCGGATCGCCATGCTGGACGTGACCCGCGCCGTCGAGGTGCTCAAGGCCCTGCGAACCCTCGGGGTCCGCGTCTCTCTCGACGACTTCGGGACCGGCTATTCCTCGCTGAGCTACCTCAAGACCCTGCCGGTGGACACGGTCAAGCTCGATCAGTCCTTCGTCCGTAACATCACGACGGACCCCGGCGACGCCGCCATCGCCACCGCGGTCATCGTGATGGCCCACAGCCTTTCCCTGCAGGTGGTCGCGGAGGGGGTGGAGACACCGGAGCAGCTCGCCTTCCTCCGCGAGCAGGGCTGTGACCTCGCCCAGGGCAATCTCGTCGGAGTGCCGATGCCCGCGGAGCGGCTCGAGGTGCTGTTCGAACGCCGGCTGGAGTCACTGCTCGTCCTGGCCCCCGTTTCCGGAAAGGGAGAAAGCAGGTGAGCCCATGCCAGCGATGAGAAGCTCCCGTCGGACGTTCCTGGCGGTGACGGCCGGAGCCGCGGCCGCGCCGGCGATCTCCTGGGCGGAGCCCACCGCCCCTCCGGGCCCGGCCGCCGCCCTGAAACTGGGCCTGGCCTCCTACTCGGTGCGCAAGTTCACGCTCGACCAGGCGCTCGACATGTGCAAGGAGATGGCCCTCCGCTACATCAACCTCAAGGACGTGCACCTCCCGATGACCGATTCGCCCGAAGCGCTCCTGACCGCCCGGAAGAAGATCGAGGCGGCCGGGCTCACGATCATGGGCGGTGGAACGATCACCCTCAAGAACGACCCGGCGCAGGTGCGCAAGGCGTTCGAGTACGCGCGTCAGGCCGGCTTCCCCCTGATGGTGGCGGCCCCGGAGCCCGAAGCCTTCGACGTCATCGAGAAGATGATCCAGGAGTTCGGCATCAAGGTCGCGATCCACAACCACGGGCCCGAGGACAAGAGCTTCCCCGCCCCCCAGGACGCCTTGAAGAAGCTGGCGGGCCGCGACCAGCGATTCGGGCTCTGCATGGACATCGGCCACGCCACGCGGGCCGGGGTGGACCCGGTCAAGGCGGTCGACGAGTGCAAGGAGCGCCTGCTCGACCTGCACGTCAAGGACCTGAAGGACAAGACGAACAAGGACAGCCAGACCGAGGTGGGCAAAGGCGTCCTGGACATCCCCGGCCTCTTCCGCGCCCTCCGCAAGATCGGCTTCACCGGCCACGTGGGACTTGAGTACGAGATCAACGCGGACAACCCCCTCGTGGGCATGAAGGAGTCGTTCGCGTACATGCGCGGGGTGCTGGCCGCGATCGGCGGATGAACGAGTACGAAAGGTCAACCAGACCCACTACCGCGAGCCACCGCCGATTCAGGGCGCCGGAGGCGACGCCGGCGTTGTGGGCTGCGGCCGGTCCCGCGGCATGGGCTTCCGGGGAAAGCGCTCCGGGCGCATGGCGGCGTGGTAGACGAAGGAGGCCATGATCGCGGAGGCCTGCATCATGTCCTCCTTCTGCAGCCGGTCGTAGACGTCCATGTTCGTGTGGTGGGTGCGGGTGCTGTAGTCGGCCTCGTCCTGGATGAACTGGAAGCCGGGCAGGCCCACGCCGTCGAACGACTGGTGATCGGTTCCTCCGGTGTTGCGATTTGTGATGGTGGCCGCTCCGAGGTCCGCGAAAGGCCTGAGCCAGGCCTCGAAGATGGGGACGGCCGCGACGTTGCCCTGGGTGTAGACGCCCCGGACCTTCCCGGTGCCGTTGTCGAGGTTGAAGTAGGCGGAGAGCTTGGCGTGCTCGGGCTTGACGGTCACGGGACCGGAGGGCGCGCGGCGAAGGAAGCTCGGCAGGTCCTTCTCCTCGGGGTCGGGCTCGGGCCGGGAGCCGAAGTGCTCCTTCGCATAGGCCCGTGAGCCGAGCAGCCCCTGCTCTTCCCCGGTCCAGAGGGCGATGCGGATGGTGCGCTTCGGCTTCACGTCCAGGGCTTTCAGGATGCGCGCGGCCTCCATGGCGACGGCCACCCCGGCGGCGTTGTCGGTGGCTCCGGTGCCGCCGTGCCAGGAATCCAGGTGCCCTCCCAGCATCACGACCTCGGGCTGCTTGTCCGTTCCCGGGATCTCCGCGATCGTGTTGTAGGCCATCTCGTCGTCGTCGTGGAAGCGGGCCTTGATGTCGATCTCCAGCTCGACCTCCGTCTTGCGGTCGAGCAGGCGGCTCAAGCGGTTGTAGTGCTCGGCGGCCATGACGAGGGCGGGCACTCCCGGGTCTTCACCCTTCACCCGGGAGCCGCCGCCGGCCACGCGCACGACCCCGCCGTCGCGATCGCTGGGCTCGACCGAGGCCAGCGCCTTCTCCGCCGCGAGGAAGTTCTTGAGCGTCTTCTGGAAGCGGAACCGCTTGCGAGCGGCCTCGCGGTCGAAGGGCTGCCCGGCCACCGGGGTGCCCGGCGCGGGAAGCGCGCCCCGCCGCTCGACCATCTCGAACTGGGCGAGATCGTGGAGCTCCTGCTCGTCGTACCGCCGGAAGAGCGGCTTGTCGGGCCCGCGCAGCTCGCGGCCGTCGGCGATGAGCACGATCATCCCGGCCAGCGTGCCCTTGTGCTTCTCGAGGTCCGCCTCCGACTCGAGCTTGGCCTTCACCACCTTGCCGCGCACCGGTCCTTCAGTCCCGGGCGTCCAGGCCTTGGGCAGGGCGATGAGAGGAGCGGTGAACGGCGAGACCGCGTGGACGGAAACGTGCGCCAGGCTCCAGCCGCGGCCGAAGGGCCCGAACGCCTCGAGGTGCGCGTTCGCCAGTCCCCAGGTCGCGAGCTGCTCCCGCGTCCACTCGTTCGCCTGCTTCGCGGCCGGCGAGCCGGTCAGCCGGGGCCCCAGGACGTCGGTGAGCTGGGCCAGGGTCTCCATCACCTTGGAGTTGTTGAAGGCCTCGTCGCGAATGAGCGACACCATCCCGTAGTCGACCGACTCGTCGAGGGCGATGGCGGGCACCGACGCCAGGGACGCGCCTAGCGCGAGAGACAAGCTCAACTTGCGATTCATGCTCTGACCCCGTTTCAATGATTCCGAACGCGGGACGCTAACACTCGAACGCCCGCGGGTCAACGACACGACATGACATCAGGGGTCTGGTCGAGGGTGAGCCCTGGAAGTTCGCGGCGGGCCTGCTAGTGGACAGTGACTCCGAGGGTGACGTCGAGGACGTTGTGCTTGGGGTCCACTTGCGGAGAGACGGGGCTGACGGTCGAGGTGTCGCGTACGAAGCCCCGGACGAAACTGACGGCGGGCGTCAAGGACACATTTCGGCCGATGCGTATGTCGTAACCCATCCCCGTGCCGAGCCCCACGCCACGTGAAGTGGAACCGCGGCTCTCGTGTCTCGTATAGGAAGAGACTCCGACGCCGCCCTTCAGGAAGAACCCGGCGGAAGGAACGGGATAGAAGTAGGCGGCGGCCAGGAGGTTGGCCAGGGTCGTGTCTCTTCTCCCGGATGGGATCGCCACGGCCAGCCCCGACCATGCCGTCACCTCCGCCCCCAGCAGCACCCTCGAGCCGAGTGTGCCCCCGAGCTTGAGATACGTCGTCGCACCGCCCTCGCGGCTGGGGAGGGGGCCGCTTTGTCCGTTGCCTTGGGCGCAGTCGCCCGTCAGGGGACACGTTGCCGCCGCCGAGCCGTGGCCCATTCCGAAACCGACCCAGAACCCATGACGTTCCTGAGAGCGTCGAGGTCTGGCGGCCGTGGAATCAGGGGCGTCCTGGCGGCGACCAAAGGAGAGGAACGTGAGACCCGCCGCGGCCCGAAAGCCTCCCGTCCTCATTTTCGAGTCGTAGATGTCCTGTCCGACGTTCCACAATCCGAAAACGTACCGACCCTCGACGAACAGGGACGCGCTGCCAATGGGAAAGCGCACGCCGCCGCCCACGTCGAGACCGAAGTCGAGCTTCTTGAAGTCGTCCTTGGCGTCCTTTTCCACCTCCTGGCTTGGGGACTGGCCGCGGACGCGAGCGCCGAGCAAGTAACCCACCGTCGGGCCGGCCATCACGTAGGGTTGCACGTTGCCGCGCCCGGAGACCCTGAAGAGCACCGGCAGCTCGAGGTACGACAGACGGAAGCTTCCGCCCACCGCCTCCTCGAAGAGGGAGTCCTCCGGCTGTATACGGAACCGGCTGCCCTTGCCGAGGAACATCGGTTCGAGGTGCAGAGATAGCCTGTCGTCCAGGACCACGTCGACGACAGCCCCCGCAGCGGGGCGATTGAGCGAGCTGAAGGTGAGACCCGACTCGGCGGGGGTCACGCGAAGGTTGGCGAAGCTCACGCCCCCCAGCAGGCCTATCTGCGTCTCGGCGGAAACCGACGTCGCGAGGGTCAGCCCGGCGACGGCGATGAGAGAGAGTGTCACGCGCGTGGCCATCAGCACCTCCACCCCCGGTGGATTGGCGAGAAGCGTGCCATCGCCGACCAGGTGCGGAAAACGCTGAGCTTCGCGAAACCCGGAGGATCGGGCGACCCTCACCGACGCTCAGTTGCTGGGCGTTTCGCGCAGGCAATGCGCAGCCCCCGCCCCGGCTCTTCAAACCCTTGGCCAGGCCACGTCATCTAAGGAGAACCTTTGGACCGGCGGCTGCGTTGAGACCAGAGTAAAGGGAGGGAACGGTATGCAGATGAAGGCATGGCCGGCCGGGCTGGCAATTGTCCTGGGGGCCGCGGTTTCGGCGCCCGCCGACGAATGGTCGCACCGGTACCCCCTGAAAGGCCGGCCCGAGCTGCACCTCCGGACCGACGACGGGAGCGTCCAGGTGGAAGCGGGCGACCGGGCGGAGATCGAGGCCCGGGTCACGACCGAGGGCTGGCGCATCGGGGACGGGGAGGTGACGGTCACCGAGAGCCAGACGGGCGACGGGGTCTCGATCCAGGTGCGGGTCCCGCAACGCCACTCCAACGGCTTCGACTCATGGCACCGCTCCGTCAGGCTGGTGGTGCGGGTCCCGCGGGAGGCCGACCTCGACGTCCGGACGGGCGATGGAGGAGTCGACGTGGAGCCCATCTCCGGCACCGTCGCCATATTCACGGGCGACGGCCACATCACCGCCCACGGCCTGCGCGGCGACATCCGGCTGCACACGAGCGACGGGGCGATCAGGGCCGAAGGCCTCGAGGGCCGGCTCAAGGCCGACACCGGAGACGGCCACATGACCATCCGGGGCCGCTTCGACGCGCTCGACCTGCACACGGGTGACGGCAGCATCGAGGCCGCGGTGGAGCACGGGTCGAAGGTCTCGGAGGCCTGGTCGCTCCGCAGCGGCGACGGCGGCATCACCCTGCGCGTGCCCGACGATCTCGGCGCCGACCTCGACGCCCGTACCGGCGACGGTAGCATCGTGCTCGACTCGCCCGTGACCGTGTCGGGGACGATCAGCCCCTCCGCGGTACGCGGCAAGCTCGGGGCGGGCGGCGCCGCGCTCCGCATACAAACGGGGGACGGCTCGATCCACGTGCAGCGGCTGTAGACGGCCAAGCCGCGGCCAGGCCGGCCTATCCCTCCCGGGACGGATAAGTCGGGAGGTCCAGCGGAGCGACGTCAACCCGTAAGAACGGCCCGGATCTCTCGAAGCTCCGCCCCGGTCGAGGTCTTCTCCCGCAGTTTGCGCCCGCAGCGACCGTACCAGTAGCGCGCGTTGCCGCGATCACCCTCCATGCGGTGGACCACTGCGTGGATCCAGTTGGCGATCTCGTCGTCTTCGTGCTCCTGCGCAATCACGTGCGCGGCCTGCCAGTCGCCTCCCAGGGCCAGGTCCACCGCCTCGAGGAGCGCCGGAGCGAGCGTCGAACTGGTATCGCGGCTCTTCATGCCTGCGTCGGCCTCGCAAGCCTCACTCTAGCTCAGTCCTGATCGAGCGATCCATTGCATAATGCCGGTCCGAGCCTCCCCGGAATGGAACGGCACCTTCGTCGACGCGACTTCATTCGCCGGGCCGGTGCCGCGGCCGCCCTGGCCACCGGATGCCGCAGCCGCGGGAAGGGCGGAGCGATCGTGCTCCGGCTCTCCCATTCGATGGCCGCCGGCCCCACGGCGCTGCACGCCCTCGGCGACACGTTCCGCCAGCTGGCCGAAGCCGCCACCGGCGGCGCGGTGGAGGTCCGCGTTTTCCCGAGCGGCACCCTCGGCCAGGAGCGGGAGGTGGTCCAGCAGCTCCAGGAAGGGCTGGTCGACTTCATGGTGTCCGGCACCGCCATCTGGGGCAGCGTGGCCCCGAAGCTGCAGGTCTTCGACTTCCCATTCCTGTGGCGCGACTGGGACCACGTGCACGGCGTCGTGGACGGGCGCGTCGGCAACGAGGCGGCGGACTATCTCGAGGCCGCTGTCCGCGTCCGGCCTCTCGCCTGGGGCGATTCGTTCGGCTTCCGCCAGGTGATCACGCGGTCGCGCGACGTCCAGGAGCCCGGCCAGCTCGCCGGTCTCAAGCTCAGGACGATCCAGTCGCCGATCTACGTCAAGGCGGTGGAGCTCATGGGGGCGAGCCCGACCCCGATGGCCTTCGGCGAGGTGTACACGTCGCTCCAGACCGGGGTCATCGACGGCTACGAGCACGACGCGAGCACGACCCTGCAGCAGCGCTTCTTCGAGGTCGCGCGCTTCATGGCGCGCACCCGCCACATCGCGGGCGTCCTGGGAGTGTTCGCTTCGAAGGTGGGCCTGGCCCGCCTGCCTCCGGGCCTGCGCCCCAGGCTGGAGGCGGCGGCCCTCGAGGCCGCCGCGCGGCAGCGCTCGATAGGGAATGGGGAGGACCGGACGGCGACCGACCGGCTCGCCGAGCAGGGAATGACGATCCGCGAGATCGATCGCAGCGCGTTCCTGGGCAAGGCCGAGGCGCTGTGGCAGGCGCAAGCGCGCGAGATGGACGCCGCCTCGTGGCTCCAGGCCGCCCTCGGCTAGATGGCGCCCGCCCCCACGGCTGCCAGCGACCCCACGAGCAGGTCGGCGGCGAGCCGGGCCCTGGAGTGGGCCATCGCGCTCCTCGTGGCCGCGCAGGCGGCCGTTGTGGGTCTGCAGGTCGTGGGCCGCCACCTGCTGCGCAGTCCCCTGCCCTGGACCGAGGAGATCGCGCGCCTGCTGCTCGTGTGGCTGATGTGCGTCGGCGGCATCCGGGCCCTGCAAGAGTCCGCGCATCCACGGGTGACCGCGCTCGTGCGGCTCCTGACTCCACCGCGGCGAGCGGCCGTGGACCGCGGCCTGCAATTCGTGCTGCTCGCGTTCTTTCTCTGCCTGGTGGTCCCGGCGTGGCGGCTCACGCTTTCGAGCGCGGCCGAGCGATTGCCCGCGAGCGGCATCTCGGGAGCGGCCATCTCGCTGATGCTGCCGGTGGCATTGGTGCTGATGTCGGCCGTGCTGGTTCAGCAGCTCCGCGGCGCTGGCGGGAGCGAGGCGTCGCCGCTTGGGTGGTCGCTCGGAACCGCCGGGCTCGCCATCGCTTCCGTGCTCGTTCCCCTCGTGGCGGGGGCGGCCCCGCTCCTCGTGCTCGTCATCGGCTTTCTCGTCACCGCGTCCCTCGGCCTCCCTCTCGCCTTTACCCTGGCCCTCACGTCGGCCACCTATCTCGTGGGCACAGGGGGCGTCAGCCTCACCATCCTGCCCATCAAGCTCCTGGGTGCCGTCGACTCGTTCGTCCTCCTCGCCATCCCGCTCTTCATCCTGGCCGGCGCGCTGATGGAATCCGGAGCCATCTCGGAGCGGATCGTGGACCTCGCGATGGCGATCGTCGGCCAGGTGCGCGGCGGCCTGGCCATGGTGGTCGTCGTGGCCGAGGTCCTCTTCTCCGGCATCTCGGGCTCCACCGCCGCCGACGTCTCCGCGATCAGCTCGCTGCTCGTACCCTCGATGAAGAAGGCCGGATACTCGGGGGCCGAGGCGGTGAGTGTCGTGGCCGCGGCCTCGGCCATGGGCATCCTCGTCCCGCCGTGCCTGACCATGGTCGTGCTCGGCTCCCTGGTCAACCTGTCGATCGTGACGCTCTTCCTCGCCGGCTTCCTCCCTGCCTTCCTGCTGGCGGCGATGCTCCTCGTCCTGATCGCGGTGCGGGCGCGGCGCCAGGGCTGGCCCGTGGCCGACCGGGCTTCGAAGGCCGACCTCGGCCGCGCCGCCCGGCGCGCCGTGGTCCCGCTCGGCCTTCCCGTCCTCCTCTTCGGAGGCATCTTCACGGGGATCACCACCGTCACCGAGGCCGCGCTCGTGGCCGTCGTGTACGCGGGATGGTCACCGCCACGACGTTGTGGGTCCTGGCGGCGGCCTCCGCCTTCGCGTGGATCCTCGTGCGCGAGTGGGTTCCCCAGACGCTCGGCGAGTGGATAACCGGTCTCGGGGCCAGCCGCGCCGCCTTTCTCGCCCTGACCCTCTTCGTCTTCGTGGTGATCGGCGCCCTTCTGGAGGGGCTGCCGGCGCTCTTGATCTTCGGGCCCATCCTGTTCCCGATCAGCCGCGCGGTGGGCGTGGACCCGGTCCACTACGGCATCGTCATCGTGGCCGCGATGGGCATCGCGTTCTTCCTCCCGCCGGTGGGAGTCGGCCTGTCGATCGCCAGCGGCATCGCGCGGGTCGACGTCGACGACGTGAGCCGCGCCTACTGGCCATACCTCGTGGTCCTGCTCGTCGGCCTCTCTTTGATCGCGGCCCTGCCCGGCCTGACCCTTCTCCTCCCCCGCGCGCTCCTCGGATATCGGGGATAGCCTCGGTCGAGTCATCTTGACTCGCATCCGGGGCCGGGCTAGCGTCTCGGCGGAAGCATGAGGCTCACTCACGTGCTCGTGGCCGCGCTGTGCATGCCCCTCCCGGCGCGAGCCGAGGAGGCCACGCTCCTGCTGTGGCCGGCCGGCGCCCCCGGCTCGGAGGGGAAGACGGCGCCGGAGAAGATCGAGAACAGCCGGGTCTCCGGCGTGCACAAGCCGTCGCTGACGGTCTACCTGCCGTCCAGGGAGACGGCCACCGGCGCCGGCGTCATCGTGATCCCGGGAGGCGGGCACCGCTACCTGGCCATCGAGCACGAAGGCTACGCCGTGGCGAGGTGGTTGACCGAGCACGGCATCGCGGGCTTCGTTCTCAAGTATCGCCTGGCCAGGGAGGAGGGCTCGACCTACACGATCGAGGAGCATGCCTTGCGCGACACGCAGCGCGCCCTGCGCCTGGTGCGCAGCCGCGCCGCGGAGTGGGGCCTGGATCCCGCGCGATTGGGCGTCATCGGCTTCTCCGCCGGCGGCGAGCTGGCGGCGCTCGTCAGCCTGCGCAACGACGGCGGGGCCGCCGGCGCCGAGGACGAGGTCGAGCGCCAGAGCTCCCGGCCCGCGTTCCAGGCCCTCATCTATCCGGGCAACTCCCAGGGCATCGTGCCCACGCCGGACTCGCCGCCCGTCTTCCTCGCTTGCGGCTACAAAGACCGGCCCGACATCTCCGAGGGCCTGGCCAGCGTCTACCTGGCCTTCAAGAAAGCCGGGGTGCCCGCCGAGCTGCACATCTACGCCGGCGCGGGACACGGCTTCGGTCTGCGCGAGACCGACCACTCCCCGGCCGCCGGCTGGCCCGCCCGCTTCCAGGAATGGCTTGCGGACCGCGGCCTCCTGGGCAAGTAGCCCGCGCCCGGGAGACGTGAGACACGCGATCGGCCGAGCACTTGCCATCGTGCTGCTGGGAGCGCCCCTGGCCTGGCCCGAGGCGCCGGCGGCCGACCTGGTGGTGCTCAACGGCAAGGTCGTGACCGTCGATGCCGGCTTCCGTCTGGCCGAAGCGCTCGCCATCCGCGATGGCGTCTTCGTCCTGGTGGGGACGAACGCGCAGGCCCGGGCGCTCGTCAGCAAGAAGACGCGCGTCATCGACGCCGCCGGCAAGACCGTCGTGCCCGGACTCATCGACAGCCACGTGCACGCCCTCATGGTGGCGGAGAGCGAGGCCCGCGGCGCCTTCCGCGACTTGCGGACGATCGCCGAGATCCTGGGCTGGCTCCGCGAAAAGGCGGCCGGCGTCCCCCCGGGGCAGTGGATCTGGAGCCCCCGGGTCTTCCCGACGCGCCTGGCCGAGCGACGCTTGCCCACCCGCGCGGAGCTGGACGCGGCCGCGCCCCGCCACCCCGTCGTCGTGGATGCGGCGTACGCGTTGGTGGTGAACACGGCGGCCCTGCAGGCCGCCGGCATCGGCCCGGAGTCGGAAGCTCCGCCGGGCGGCACGATCGTGAAGGACGCGCACGGACGCCCCACGGGCCTGCTGCGCAACGTGGGCGGGCTCCTGGAGAAGTACCAGGGCGCGGGCCGCCCGGAGCGGCTCCTTCCCGCGCTGGAAGACGTCCACCGGCGCTATAACGAGGCGGGCATCACGAGCGTGATCGAGCGCGGGGCCGACCTCGCCGGCTACCGCGCCTACGAGCAGCTCCGGGCCCAGGGGCGCCAGCGGGTGCGGGCAACCGTGACCCTGCGGGTGGCCTCCGACGGCACGGTCGAAGGGACCGAGGCCTTCATCCGCTCGCTTCCGTTCCGGTTCGGCCAGGGCGACGATCGGCTGCGCGTGGGCCCGCTCAAGATCGTGGCGGATGGCGGCATCCTGGCCGGCACGTCCTACATGCGCGAGCCGTACGGCGAGCAGGCGGCCTCGCTCTACGGCATCGCCGACCCAAGCTACCGCGGGCTCCTGACCCTGTCGCCCGAGAAGATCCGCAACATCGTGCGCACGGGACATCGCCTGGGTTGGCAGATGTGCGCGCACGTGACGGGCGACGCGGGTGTGGACGCGGTCCTGGACGCCTTCGAAGCGGCCGACGCGGACCGCCCGATCCGCGACCGGCGCTTCACGCTGATCCACGCCTACTTCCCCACTCCCGCCGTGGCCCGGCGCGCCGCCGGCCTGGGGGTGGCCGTCGACACCCAGCCGGCCTGGTACTACAAGGATGCCGACGCTCTCCTGCCCGCCCTGGGCGAGCCGCGCATCCGGCCGTTCATCGGCCTGGCCGTATGGCTGGGCGCCGGAGTGAAGGTCGCGCTCAACACGGACCACATGTTCGGCCTCGATCCCGACGCGTCCCTGAATCCCTTCAACCCGTTCCTCACGATGTACGTCGCGGTCACGCGCCGCACGCAGGCCGGAGCGGTCCTCGGGCCCGAGCAGGCCGTCTCCCGTGAAGACGCTCTCCGGATGATGACGGTGAACGCGGCCTGGCTGAGCTTCGAGGAACACCGGAAGGGCTCGATCGAGGTGGGCAAGCTCGCGGACCTGGCGATCCTGTCCGACGACTTCATGGGCTGTCCGGCCGAACGCATCAAGGACATCCGGGCCGTGCTGACGGTGCTCGGAGGCCGGGTGGTCCACGGCGCGGAGTCGCTCGACGCGGCCCGGCCCACGTCGAGCGCGCCGTCGTCGTCAACCTCGGGGCGCCCGGTTCCGCGAATGCGGGAGAGCCACGGCCTCCGGGACAGATGGTGAGGATCGGCGAGCGCACCTCCTCGTTGGCTTTTCCCTCGAGCCGGAAGCGCACCGCCTCGCGCTGCACCGTCAGCGCCTGCCCGGTGCGCCCGTAGACCTCCAGGTCCTTCCGATCGAAGGGCCAGTTCCATGACGCCTGGATGATCCCGACTGCCTCCGGCCACGTCACCACGATGGTCGCCTCGTCGTCGACGCGCGGGTACACGGCGGGCTTGAGGGTCTGGGTCACGGCCATGACCGAGACCGGGCGGACTTCGCCCATCAGCCATGTGAACAGGTTCGCGCCGTAGCAGCCGAAGTCGGTCAGGGCGCCCCCTCCGTTCAAGACGGGATCGGTGAGCCAGGCCAGGAACTCGGGCTGCACGCCGATCTCCTTCGGACCCCGGTGGCCGTCGTGCGCCACCATCTTGCGCACGGGCCCCAGCGCGCCCTCGCGCACGGCGCGGTAGACGGCGCGGTTGCTGGGATACCAGGTCGTCTCGTAGTTCACGAGCACCTGGATCCGACCGCGCGCCGCGGCCTCGGCCATGCGGCGCCCGTGCTCCATCGACACGGCCAGCGGCTTCTCCATCATCACGTGGATGCCGCGCGCCGCGCAGGCCTCCACGACCTTGGGATGGTCGTACGTGCTCGTGAAGACCGCCACCGCCTCCGGCCGGACCGAGTCGAGCATGCCCTCGAGGCTCGAGTGCGCCCGCTCCGGCGCCACGCCGTATCGCTGCCGGTACTGCTCGAGGAGCGCGGTATCGGAGTCCACCAGAGCCACGAGCTGTACATCCGTCCGGTCCTTGACCCGATCGAGGAAACCGCGCACGTGGCCGTGCACGAGCCCGACGATGGCGATCCGCAGCGGCCGCGGCTCGTCCGCGGCATGGGCAGGCGCCACCGCCATCAGCAGAAGCGACAACAACAGGGTCATCGAGCGCGATTGTCGGAGTCGAACCAGGGCACTGGAGCGCATAGCTCTCCCCCCCACAAGGGTTGAGGATCGCCACGTTAGGCGATGCTTTGCAAGTCGTCAAGGCTCTCGAGGGACGCGCCGCCGGTGTAGACTGGGGCCATGCGGTCTCGCGACTTTCCGCCCATCCAGGGGCCGCCACCTTTCGAGCCCGATCCGGTCATCGAGGCCTACAAGAAGGACATCGACCGCACGCTGATCCGGGATAACCTGAAACGCACCCCCGACGAGCGGATGAGGGCGCTCGTCGCCCTCCAGCGCTTCGCGAAGGAGCTCCGGCGTGCCGGAGGTGAAGCCCTCGGGCGCTGACTTCGAGGGCCTCATCGAGGCACTCCACGCCGCGCTTGTGGACTTTATCGTGGTGGGGGGAGCTGCCGCCACGGCCCTCGGATCGGCCCGCCTCACGCTCGACCTCGACGTGGTCTATGCGCGGACGCCCGAGAACCTCGAGCGGCTGGCGCGGGCGCTCGCTCCCCTCGAGCCGTATCTGCGCGGCGCCCCCCCGGGGCTCCCGTTCCGATGGGACGAGGACACCCTCAGGCGGGGGTTGAACTTCACGCTCAGGACCACGCGAGGAGACCTCGGCCTTCTAGGCGAGCTCACCGGGGGCGGCGGCTACCAGGAGCTCCTGCCCCACAGCGTGGACGGGCTCTAGCTGGTTCTTCGAGACAACCAACCTCACTCTTGCCGCAGCGCGATCATCGGATCGATACGCGACGCCTTCCGCGCAGGCGCGTAAGCGGCTACGAGGGCGGTGCCCAGCAGGGTCATCACCGCCAGCGCAAGCGTCAGGGGATCGTTGGCCTTCATTCCGTACAAGAACGATGCGACGAATCTCGACGTGCCGAGCGCTGTGGCCATGCCGATGGCCAGCCCCCCCGCCACCAGCACCAGGACTTCCCGCAACACCATCCGCACGACCCCGCCACGCTGCGCCCCCAGCGCCATCCTGATGCCGATCTCGCCGGTGCGGCGGGCGACGTTGTAGGAGACGGTGCCGTAGAGCCCGACGCTGGCGATCACCAACGCCAGGATCGCGAAGCCACTGCACAACTCGGCGAACACGATCTCCCGGTTGATGGTCTGGTCGATGTCCGCCGCCTGGGTTCTGAGGTCGGACACGGGCGCCCGCGCGTCCGCCTGGCGCACCACTTCGCGCACGGAGTCGACATAAAGAAGCGGATCGCCCGACGTGCGCAGCGCGTACACCATCTGATTCGGCTGCGGGTAGCCCTGGTCGTACGGGATGTACACCACCGGCGGGATGGCCCTCGTCAGTCCGCCATAGCGCGCGTTCCTGGACACGCCAACGATCTCCATGTCGCGCGCCAGACGGTCTCCTTCTCCTGCTTCCCGCAGAGTGAGGTGCTGGCCTAGCGGATTCCGGTCCCCGAAATTGGCCCTGGCAAACACCTCGTTGACCACGGCAACCGCCGGCGAGCCGGGCCCGTCGTGCTCCTCGAAATCACGGCCCGCCAGGATGGGAATCTGCATGGTGGTGAAGAACGCCGGTCCGACGGTCAAGAAACGGTTGGCCGGATCGGGTGGCGATCCGGATACGCCGATGGGCAGTCCATGCTCGCCTGCGATGAGGGAATCCCTCTCCAGACTCGCGCTGCGAACGCCCGGGATCGCGCTGAGCCGTCTCCGTAGATCGGCGTAGAAGGCGGCAATCTCCGGGTCCTTGTGGCCGGCCTTCCGAGCGTCCACCTGGAACAACAGCACGTCCCGGCGATTGAACCCGAGCTCGATGGACTGCAGATTCGAAAGCGTCCGCACAAAGAGCCCGGCCGCAACCAGCATCAACAGCGAGATGGCGATCTGCCCCACCACCAGCACGTTGCCCAGTCGGGTGCGCCGGAAAGCATGGCGCGCCGTCGGTTGGCCCGCCCTCGTTTCCTTCAAGCCCGGCAAGAGATCCACGCGGGTGGCGTGCAGCGCGGGCGCGAGGCCGAACAGCACACCCGTCAGAAGGGAAAGGGCGGCTGCCACCCCCAGCACGCGCCAGTTCAATTCCGCATGCAGGGCAGGAGTCGCCCGGCCGTTGGCCAGGAGCAGGGTCAGGAAACGCATCCCCCAGAGTGCGAACAAGACCCCCAGAGCTCCGCCCAGCGACGCCAACAGAACGCTCTCCGTCAGCAATTGCCGCACGACGCGTAGCCGGCCCGCGCCCACGCTCAGGCGTAGCGCGATCTCCCGCCTTCTCGCCGCGGCACGCGCCAGCAGCAGATTGGCGACATTGGCGCACGCCAAGGCCAGGATCAGTCCCACCAGCGTCATCAGCACATAGAGGGGCTGCGAGTACTGACGGCGCAGGCTGTCCAGCCCACTCGCGCCCTCTTCGACCACCAACTCGGGAAGGTTCGCCCGCTGCCCATCATTGCTGGCGGTGCCGGCTACCCATCGCCGAAAGGCTGGCGCCAGCGCGGCCTGGGCTTGAGCGAGGGTGACTCCGGGACGCAATCGGCCCATGACCTGGACCCAATAGTAGTTCGGAGCGAGGTAGTCCTCGGGTCGAAAGCCAAACTGTTTGCCGGCTCCCAGCAATTCATTGGTGTGCATCGGAAGATAGACGTCCGGAGCAGCCGCCGGGTCGACGCCGAAGAATTCAGGCGGCGTAACCCCCACCACGGTAAAGGGCAGGTTGTCGATCAGAATCGGCCGGCCCACCGCGTTGTCGGCTCCCCCGAAGCGCCCTTGACTGAGCCCGTGGCTCACGACGGCCACGGCAGGAGCACCTGGCCGGTCGTCGTCGGGAACGATGAGCCGCCCCGTAGCCGAGGGAACGGCGAGTCCACTGAAATAGTCGCCCGACACGTTCCAGCCGGTGGCAATGTCCGCTTGCCCGTCGATCGTCAGGTTCACCCTCCTCACTTGCCAGGATTGGCAGTGGGCGAACACGGTCGAAAGGACGGAGTCGTCCTTCCGGAAAAGCTCGAACGCGGGGAAGGGAAAAATGCCGCCCGTGACTCCCGACTTGGGATCCTCGTAGGTGGTCCCGCTCATCCCTCGCATGACGAAATCGCGCCGGGTGTCCCTGGCGTGCCAGTTCAGGACGACCAGCGACTCGGGATCGGGCACCGGCAGCGAGCGCAGCAGGATCGAATCCATGAAGCTGAAGATTGCGGTGTTGGCTCCGATCCCCAGGGCGAGAGACAGGATTGCCAGAGCGCTGAAGGTCTTGTTGGCCGCCATCGTGCGCAAGGCATAGCGCACGTCGGCGGCGAGGGTGTCGAGCCAGGCGATGATCCAGACTTCCCTCGAGTACTCGGAGGCCAGCGTCGTGTTGCCGAGGTGCCGCCGCGCGCTCAGCGCGGCGGCTTCGGGGGCAATGCCTTGACGAGTCTTCTCGAGCTCGAGCATGTCGCGGTGGAAGTCCATCTCTTCATTGAGGTCTCGGTCGAAGCGGTCGCGCAGGAGGAGGAAGCGCAGCTTGTTGCGGAGCCGTGCCCACATGGTCAGGCTCCCTGCATGATCGCTGCGATGGCGCCGGCCATGAGCTCGAAGCCCTGCGCCTCCGAAGCGAGGCGCTTCCGGCCCGCCGGAGTGATCCGGTAGATTCGCGCGCGACGCTTGAGCTCCGACTCGCCCCACTCGGCCTGAACCCAGTCATTGACGAGCAGGCGCTGCAACGCCGGATAGAGCGAGCTCTCGCCGACCCGCAGCACGTCATCGGAGACGCGCTCCAGATGCCGTGCGATGGCGTAGCCGTGGGCCGGGCCCCGCGTCAACGTCTTGAGGATGAGCATCTCGAGCGTGCCGGGCAGCAGCTCGGAGCTCAGGGACGTGCGATTTCGCATCGCTTATCAATGCCTCGTTTATTGATGCCTCAGTCTAGCGCACCTTTTGAAGCTGTCAAGAGTTGCCAGTCCGGTCCTTTCCCCTTGACACGGCACCCTGGCCGGCCGGGGCGGGTGTAGAAGGCCGGAACGGCGTACCATGCAGCCTCAACGCGCATCGCCTAGGCCAGAAAGGACGAATTCAATGAAGAAGCGCACTGCGAAGGGGGAGCCGGAGGTCGGCGCCAGGCGCCGGGCGCCTCTGGCCACTCCGACCGACCTGAGCGCCGCCGCCACCAGGGACATCTCCGGGGCAATGAACGCGATCCTCGCGGACGCGTTCGCCCTCTACATGAAGACCAAGAACTTCCACTGGCACATGAGCGGCCCGAACTTCCGCGACTACCACCTGCTCCTCGACGAGCAGGCCGACCAACTCTACGCAATGACCGACCCCATCGCGGAGCGGGTGCGCAAGGTCGGCGGCTCGACCCTCAAGTCGATTCGGCACATCGCCCGCACGCAGCGGGTGCTGGACAACGATGCGGACTACGTGACGCCCATGGACATGCTCGCCGAGCTGCGCGAGGACAACAAGGAGCTCGCGGTCCGGCTTCGAGAGGCGCACGGCGTGTGCGACGAGCACGGTGACATCGCCACCGCAAGCCTGATCGAAGTGTGGATCGACGAGACGGAGCGGCGGACCTGGTTCCTCTTCGAGGCCGGCCGCACGGGCGCGGCGCTCGCCTGATGAACCCTCCCCGGCCATGAAGGCGGTGCCATTGGTGCTGCTGGTTGGGCTGGCGGGAGCACCCTCCGGCGGCGCGACTGCGCACGGCGACGAGTCGGACGTCCGCAATTTCCTGCGGACGGTGATGGGCTTCAGCGAGCTCCAGGTCGCGACGGTCGAGCGGGGAGAAGTCGTCAGCAAGCAGCTCCTCACCGCCGACAAGTCGGAGATGGCGGCGTTTGGCGCGGTTTGCATCCGCGCCCGCCGGGAGGTCTTCCTGGACAAGCTCCGTGACGCCGTGCGCTTCCGCCGGAGCGCCTCCACTCTCGAGATCGGCGGGCTGAGCCGTCCCCCCACCAGCGAAGACTTGAAGGGCCTCACCCTCGAGGAGGGTGACCTCGACGCGATCCGGAGGTGTCACCCCGGAGGCTGCGACATCAAGATGTCGACTTCGGCCATGGAGCAGATCCGGCGGGAGCTCGACTGGAAGGCCGCGGATGCGAAGGCCAGAGCCGCGGCCCTCGCCCGGCGCATGCTGGCGGAGTACGCGGCGGCCTACATGGAAGGAGGCACTCCGGCCATGGCCACCTACAACGACAAGGACACGCCGCAGGAGACCGCCGCCGAGTTCCGCAAGCTGCTCGCCGCCTCGCCCTATCTCGTCGAGTACAGCCCCGAGTTCCACCGCTACGTCGAGGCCTACCCGAAGGGGACGCTGGCCGGGACCCAGGACCTCTTCTACTGGTCGAAGGAGAAGTTCGGCGCC
>WNFL01374911.1_pt3 | contig 19101 bp, 17 predicted proteins | sample 5400361 | NCBI WGS metagenome assembly WNFL01 (sample SAMN13153351, study PRJNA577476) | soil metagenome | isolation source: 40 cm soil on Douglas fir-dominated hillslope | place: USA:California | collected 2013-09-17
TTCATCCGGGCGTGCATGGGGGCATCCTGGCGCGGCGCGACAGGCCCGAGCACATGGCATCGCTTGCTGAGCACGGCTTGCGCGAGATCGACATTGTGTGCTGCAACCTCTATCCGTTTGTCGAGACGGTTACGCGGCCCGGCGTCAAATTCGAAGAGTCGATTGAGCAGATCGACATCGGGGGACCGGCGATGATCCGGGCGGCGGCCAAGAACCACGAATCGGTGCTTGTGGTCGTGAGGCCCGAGCGCTACTCGGACTTGCTCGCCGCCCTCAACGAGGGAACCGTCGACGCCGCGCTGCGCCGGCGACTCGCCGCGGAAGCCTTCGCGCATACATCCGCCTACGACTCGTGGATCGCCGCCTACATGCATGGGGTGGCGCCCGACGGCTTTCCACCCGAGATCTCGTTCACGGGCATCCTGACCCAACCCTTGAAGTACGGCGAGAACGAGCACCAGAGGGCCGGCTTCTATCGGTTCGGACCAAACCCGGGCGGGATCGGTGGCGCCGTGCAGGTTCAGGGAAAAGAGCTCGGGTTCAACAACATCCAGGACGCTTCGGCCGCGTACCAGCTGGTGCGCGACTACGAACGACCGGCGGCGGCGATCGTAAAGCACATGAACCCGTGCGGACTTGCGGTCGCGGATGACATCGCGAAGGCATACCGCCTCGCTTACGAATGCGACACGATTTCGGCGTTCGGAGGAATCGTGTCGGTCAACCGACCGCTCGACCGCTCGACGGCCGAGCAGATCGTGCAGATCGTCACCCACGTCGTCATCGCACCGGAGGTGCTCGACGAGGCGAAGGACGTGCTGGCTCGCCGCAAGTCGATGATCGTCCTGGCCGCGGAGCCGACGCGCCCCAGCCTGTTCGATTTCGACGTGCGGTCGGTCCCCGGAGGTTTTCTCGTGCAGGAATGGGACCGCGCGGGATTCGACCGAGCGACCTGTTCGGTCGTGACGAGGCGCGCCCCGACCGAGGCCGAATGGGAACAGCTGGGGCTCGCGTGGATCGCCGTGAAGCACGTGAAATCCAACGCGATCGTGCTTTTCAAGGAAGGATCCGCCGTCGGCGTTGGCGCCGGGCAGATGTCACGTGTCGAGGCGGTGCAGATCGCGGTGCGGCGCGCCGGCGAGAGGGCGCGCGGAGCGGTGATGGCTTCCGACGCGTTCTTCCCGTTTCCGGATGGCCTCGAGGAGGGAATCCGGGCGGGAGTCACGGCCGCGATCCAGCCGGGGGGCTCATTGAAAGATGCTGACGTCGTCGCCGCGGCCGATGCCGCCGGGGTCGCGATGGTCGTCACCGGCCGGCGCCACTTCCGGCATTAGTTCTCAATTGGGAACTCGCTTTGGGGAAGAGGGCCGCAAGCTCTCCTATGGCACCTACCTCAAGGTGCCGGAGCTGCTGGAGCTGCAAAACGGCCTCAGCCATGAGCACGACGAGCTCCTCTTCATCGTCGCGCACCAGGTCTATGAGCTCTGGTTCAAGGTGGTGCTCTTCGAGCTGGAGGCCGCTCGCGATCGTATCGACGCCGGCGACATCTTCTTTGCGCGGCACTACCTCCAGCGCGTCCATGTCATCGAACGGCTGCTGATCGAGCAGATCGAGGTTCTCGAGACCATGTCGCCGCAGGATTTCCTCGCCTTTCGCTCTCAGCTGGCCCCCGCCAGCGGGTTCCAGTCGGTGCAGTTCCGCGAGATCGAGTTCCTCTCCGGGCTGAAAGAGCCGAGCTACCTGGCGCGGCTCGAAGCGACCCCCGGTGAGATGGCGCGCTTGCGCCGGCGCCTCGCCGAGCCGTCGCTGGATGAGGCCTTCCATCACTTGCTGCAGCGGCGCGGGTCGCCTTCGCTGGTCGAGGTTTTCCGGGACCGCGAACATCACGGCGACCTCTTCGACCTATGCGAGGCACTGCTCGATCACGACGAGGCGTTCGCACACTGGCGCGCGCGGCACGTCCTGATGGTGGAGCGCCAGATCGGCGGCAAGACCGGCACCGGTGGCAGCAGCGGCGCGGAGTACCTCCGCACGACGCTCGGCAAACGCTTCTACCCCGAGTTGTGGGAAGTCCGATCGCAACTGTGAGAGACGGTTTCGAAGGCGAGCGTCCCGAGGACCACATGAAGAAGACGCGCGTGGAGAACCCCAAGGTGACGTGCGGCACCTGCCGCATGTTCGACGGCACAGCTTGGTGCCGGCACTGGAATTTCCATACCACGGCGGAATCGCCGCCCTGCCGCTTCTACAAGCCAAAGGGGAATTAAGGCCCACCGCGCGACGGTTGCATTGCCTGTGAGACCCTCAGCCGATCAGGTTTCCGCGCCCGCTCGCGATCGGCGCTGGCCGGCGCTGTACGTCCTGAGCGCAGGAATCCTGATGGTGGTCATCGACGGGACGATCGTGAACGTGGCGCTGCCCTCCATCCAGAGCGACCTCGGCTTTACGCAATCGAACCTCGCCTGGGTCGTCAACTCGTACCTGATCGCGTTCGGCGGCTTGCTCCTGCTCTCCGGTCGGCTCGGCGACCTGGTCGGCCGCAGGCGCATCCTCGTGGCGGGTCTGAGCGTTTTCACGGCGGCCTCGTTGTTGTGCGGGTTGTCGGTCACGCCCGAGGAGCTGATTGCAGCCCGGTTCGTCCAGGGCATCGGGGGCGCGTTGAGCTCGGCAGTGGCGCTGGGGATGATCGTGGCGATGTTCCCGCAGCAGCCCGAGCAGGCGCGCGCCTTCGGTGTGTACAGCTTTGTGGCCTCGGCGGGAGCTTCGATCGGATTGCTGGCTGGAGGGATCCTGACACACACGATCAGCTGGCACTGGATCTTCTTTGTGAACGTGCCCATCGGCCTCGTTTCAATCGTGCTGTCCGTCCGCCTCATCGACTCGGATCACGGAATCGGCCTCAGGAGCGGGGCCGACGTGATCGGGGCAACGCTCGTCACGGCGGCACTCATGCTGGGCGTCTTCACCATCGTCGATACCTCTCAGGTCGGCTGGGCCTCGGCCCAGACCGTCGGGCTTGGCGCCGTATCGATTCTCTTGCTGGCGGGGTTTGTTGTGCGGCAGCTAACGGCAAGCAGCCCGCTCTTGCCGCTGCGTGTTTTCAGACCTCGCAACGTTTGGGGCGCCAATCTCGTACAGCTGTTCATGGTCGCCGGCCTGCTCGGGTTCTTCTTCATGAACTCCCTGTACATGCAGCGCGTGCTCGGCCTCAACCCGCTTCAGATCGGCTTCGCGTTTCTGCCGGTGGCTGTGACGATCGGCGTGCTCTCTGTCGGATTGTCGGCTCGGCTGACCACGCGCTTCGGCGCGCGCCGCGTCCTGCTGCCGGGGCTGATCCTCGTCACCACGGGGCTCGCGCTGTACACGCGCTTGCCCGTGCGGAGCAGCTATTTCGTCGACCTGCTGCCCGGAATGCTCTTGCTTGGCGTGGGCGCCGGCCTGGTGTTCCCGTCGCTGGCGACGCTCGCGATGTCCAGCGCAACGGAGAGCGACTCGGGGCTGGCGTCCGGCCTTCTCAACACCACCGCCCAGGTGGGTGGTGCGCTCGGCCTCGCGGTGCTTGCGACGCTGGCCGCGTCGCAAACCCAGAGCCTGCTCGCCCTGGGTGATAGCGCGCCGGATGCACTGACAGGCGGATTCCGGATGGTCTTCGGAATAAGCGCGGCCCTTCTCGTTGCCGCGTTCGTGATCGCCGTCATCGTGCTTCGGCATGAGCCGGCGGATGCCGGCGCAACCGAAAGGGCCGAGGACGCCGCTTAGCGGCATCCCCGGCCGATCCGTGTCTTTTGTCAGGCGGCCTGCGCCGTCTCCATGTCGTCAGGTGCAGGCGCTTCCTGCCTCGAGCGAGCGACACGAGGTGAGCGCAGCACCACCAGCACGATGACCAGGCCGGCGGCGACACAGGCCGCGGCGAGCGAATAACCGAGCTGATACCCGGCGGTCAGAGCCGAGACCAGCGATTCGCCCTGCCCGACGAGTGTGCGCGTGTGGTCGGACGTAATCGTTCCCAGTGCCGCCAGGCCGAACGCGCCGCCCACCTGCATGGTGACGTTCCCCACACCCGACGCGACGCCGGCATCCATGGCCGGAATTTCGGACATCATGATCGTGGTCAAGGGCATGAACGTCATGCCGGCTCCGATCCCAAACACCAGATAGGCGCCGAAGATCCCGGGGAAATACGCGGTGCTCTGGTCGGCGGTGGACATCAGAACCAGCGCCAGGGTGATCGTGGCGAGGCCGGGTATGAGAAGGGCCCGCGGACCGAAGGTCCGCATCAACCGGGCCGAGATCCCCAGCGACAGCACGCCGAGCGTGAGGGTCGACGGGAGGAAGGCCAGGCCGGTATTGAAGGCGCTGTATCCCTTGACGTGCTGGAGGTAGAGGGCCCCCAGAAAGAAAGTGGTGAACATACCCGTGGCGACGAGGCCGCGCGCCGCGCTCGCGCCGGTCAGGCTGCGCAGGCGCAGGATCCGCAGCGGCAGGATCGGGTTCTGGATGCGAGCCTCGACCACGAAGAAGGCGGCCAGGAGGACGACCGCCGCCAGGCCAAACCCGACCGTGTGTGCCGAGCTCCAGCCCATTTCGGCCGCCGTCACGATCGCGTAGATGCCGACCACCATCGCGGCGCTCACGAGAAGTGAGCCCACGACGTCCACGCCGCGGTTCAAGCCGAGGCCTTCGTGCTCTTCGATCAGCCACGAGCCAAGGAGCATCGTGCCGACGCCGATCGGCAGGTTGATGAAGAAGATCCAGTGCCAGTTGATCAGCTGGGTGAGCGTCCCGCCCGCGAGCAGCCCAAGAGAGCCGCCGCCCGCGATCACGAACATGAAGATGCTCATGGCCTGGGCGCGCTCCTGGGGCTTGGGGAAGCCGGTGACGATGAGGGCGAGGATCACTCCGGCGGACATGGCCCCGCCGATGCCCTGAAGGAGTCGCGCCGCGATCAGCGTCGTGGAGTCGAAAGCGAGGCCGTCCAGCCCGGAGGCCACGGTGAAGACCGCCACGCCGGCGAGGAAGACCCTCTTGCGGCCGATCAGGTCGCCTGCCCGCCCGGCGAGCAAGAGCAGGCTGCCGTAGGCGATCAGGTAGCCGTTGACGACCCAGGTCAGGTTGGCCTGGGTGAAGTGAAGGTCGTGCTGGATCGCGGGCAGCGCGACGTTCACGATCGTCGAATCGAGCACGATCATCAGCTGGCCGAAGCAGATGACCACCAGGGCGAGCCAGCGCTGCCGGTCGCCGAACCGGGGTTGTGCGGTCGAATAATTCAATTTCATGATGCCTCCTTAGACGAACCGGACTGCGGGACGATCACTATAACAGGATCATTACCATCCTTATTGCATGAATATCTGGAAAGTGGGAATAGTTCTCATCTAGTGGTAGGATCAGAAATGGCCAAGATGGAGAGTGGTTCCGGTTCCGACACAGGGCTGATCGCCCTGCTCATACAGGTCAACAAGGCGCTTCACCGGCGCACCTCGGAGGAGCTCCTGGGCATGCGCCTCAAGCAGTTCCTGCTGCTGGGCTACGTCGGCGATCGGGGTGCCGTGTCACAGCAGGAGCTGGAGACGGGCCTTGTCATGGACGCGAACAGCGTCGTCCTGCTCCTCAACGAGACCGAGGCGACCGGCTGGTCAGTCCGGAAGCGCGACCCGGCCGACCGCCGCCGTCACATGGTCGAGCTCACCGACGCCGGCAAGCTGGCGGTCGAGCGGGCCGAGAAGGCTCGCGAGGGAATCGAGGACGAGGTGCTGTCAGACCTGAGCGCCGAAGAGCGGAAGACGCTCCGAAAGCTGCTGAAGAGGGTCCTCGAGGGCCTGCTCAGGGTCCCTGTAGAGGCTCAATCACAGCTTTAGACGCCGGCGCCTCAGTTCAAGCGCTCGACGATCATGGCCATGCCCTGGCCCCCGCCCACGCACATTGTCTCCAGGCCGTAGGTCTTGTCCTTCTCGCGTAGGCCGTTGAGCAGCGTGCAGAGGATGCGGGCGCCGGTCATCCCGAAGGGGTGACCCAACGCGATCGCCCCGCCGTGGGGGTTGAGCTTGTCGCTGAAGGGGTCGACCCCGATGCCGCGAGCCGACGGGATGACCTGGGCGGCGAAAGCTTCGTTGATCTCGACGATGTCGATATCGTCGATCGTCATCTTGGCGCGCTTGAGCGCCTGCTTCGAAGCACCGATCGGACCCAGTCCCATGAACTCGGGCTCGAGCGCCGTCAGTCCCGTCGAGATCACGCGGGCGATCGGCTTGAGCCCAAGCTCGTTCGCCTTGCGATCGGACATCACGACCACCGCGGCCGCCCCGTCGTTGAGCGGGCACGAGTTGCCGGCGGTCACAGTGCCGTCCTCGCGGAACACGGGCTTGAGCGTGGCCAGGACCTCTTCGGTCGTGCCTGGTCGCGGGCCGTCGTCCTTGGTGAACATCGAGCCGTTGGGCAGCGGCACCGGGATGATCTCGCGGTCGAAGAAGCCGTTGTCACGCGCCTTGACCGCGGCGTTCTGGCTCTTCACCGCGTAGCGGTCCTGCTCTTCGCGGCTGATCTTCTCCCGGCGGGCCACGTTTTCTGCGGTCTGGCCCATGGCGATGTAGATGTCGGGATATTCGTCCGTGTTGCCGGGCACCAGGCGCGGGTTGTACGTGTCCGGCGCGTCGGGGTATCCGCTTCCGTAGCGCGAGACGCACTCGACCCCAACGGACAGGAAGACATCGCCTTCGCCGGCCTCGATCGCGTGGGTGGCGATTCGCGTGGTCATCAGCGATGACGAGCAGTAGCGGTTGACCGTGACGCCCGGTACGTCCAGGCGCGACAGGATCGAGACAACCCGGCCGATGTTGTGGCCCTGCTCCCCGCCGGGCAGGCCGCATCCGCAGATGAGGTCCTCGATGTCTGAGAGCTCCAGCTCCGGAACCTTCTCCAGCACCTTGGTGACGACATGCGCCGCCAGGTCGTCAGGCCGAACGTCGACGAGGGATCCCTTGCGCGCCCTACCGATCGGAGAACGGCCCAAAGCAACGATCACTGCATCCATGGCTCGAATTATGGTCCGGTCTGGGTCAGCGCCCCACCCTGCTCGCGATGGCGAAGATCAAGAAAATCGTGGGCAACCACAGGGCTCCGGCCAGCTCCCGGCGGCCGAGTGTTCTGTGTCTCTTGGCTTCCATGACGAGCTCCCGGGGCAGGCGCTCGTTCGCATCAAGGGGCGCAAAGATCGAGTACATGCTCCGCCGGTCCAGGCTCCGCAGCTCGCGCCCCTCGGTGATATGCCGCGCCATTTGATCCGGCTCTAGTTTGCCACCCAGCTCTATGACCGGATCAACAGAGTTTCGCGGGTGAAGAGGCGCAGCGCCGCGAACCAGCAGATCAAGCCTGTGGCGACCAGGCTCGCCGTGGTGACCCCAAGCGCAGGCCATGCGACCGCGTTGCGGACGATCGCGTCGCGCAGGACCAGCACGGCGTTGAGAATCGGGATCAGGTAGTAGGCGAGGTTCGGGTTGAAATCCGGGATGAAGAGGATGATCGAGGCGGGGAAGATGGTGATGAAGTAGAGGGGGGTTGAGTACGCCTGGCCCTGCCGGAAGTTCTTCGCCAGCGTCCCCAGGGCCAGGGTGACCGAGCTGAAAGTGCCCGCCAGGAGAATCGCCAGCCAAACCATCACAGTTGCCGCGAGCGGGCTCAGGCTCACATGCGTGCCCAAGAGCGGAATCTGGGACAGCGCCAGCAGCATCGAGCCGATGGCGGCGATTGCCGAGACCAGGCTGATGACGCTGACCGCCAGGATCTTCCCGAGCAGGATCCGGCTGCGCGGTGTCGGCGTCAGGAGCAAGCTCTCGAGAGTCTTCCTCTCACGCTCGCCGGCAGACGCATCGAGCGCCGCGGAGAGCCCGCCTGTGAGCACCATCGTGATCAGGATGTAGGGCAGGAAGAAGCTCAGAAACGCGTTTCCCGCCGCCTTCACCGGCGAGCTGAGCGGGTGGAGCTTGACGGGCAGCGGGTTCAGGAGTCCAGGGTCGATTCCCTTCTGCTGCAGCGCGGACGCCGCCTTGGCCGCGTTGTACTGGCCCAACACCGTTTGCAATCGCGTGTCCGCGATCTGCGCGCTCTGGCGCGTCGGGTCGTACCACTCGTCGATCTCCGCCGGCTGGAACTGGACCCCGATATCGACTTGCTGCTTGGCAGCGGCCGCCGGGTCGGCCACCGGCTCCAACTTCAGGGAGGTCGCGGCCAGCAGGATATCGAGTCCAGTCGGAATCGCGCCCGTGTAGCCGACCGTGTACGTCTGCGTCGCGGTTTTGGTCGATACCTGGGAAACAATCACCAGCACCGTCGGGGTTGCCAGCGCGGCAAGCCCGATCGCGATCAGCGTGCGGCGGTCGCGCAAGATCTCGCGGAGCTCTTTCCGGAAAACGATCGCGAGGGTGTTCATCTCTTTTCCACGAGCTCCAGGAACGCGTCTTCCAGGTCGCGGTGCGCGCCTCTCACCTCAGCGGTCGATCCCGTAGCGACCACGCTGCCTTCGTGGAGGATGGTGACCCGGTCGCACAGCCGCTCGGCGTCGTGGAGGACGTGAGTCGAGAAGATGACGCACTTGCCGCGATCCCGCGACTCGACCATGAAGTTGCGGATCTCCCTCGACGCGAGCACGTCGAGGTTGGACGTGGGCTCGTCGAACATGAGCACCTCGGGGTCGTGGACGATGGCCCGTGCGATCGCGACCTTCTGCTTCTGGCCCGAGGAAAGGCTTTCCGCGCGCTGGTTCGCGAACGAGACCATGTCGAGCCGATCCAGGACCGAGTCCACCCTGCGGCCGAGCTCTCCATCGAGCACGCCGCTGAGCTCCGCGAAATAGGCGATGTTCTCGCGCGCCGAAAGGCGCGGGTACACCCCGATGTCCGCGGTGACGACGCCAACCCGGCGACGCACCTCTTCCGGCTCGGTCTGGGTGTCGAAGCCGAGCAGCTCGACGGAACCGGCGTCAGGCGCGAGAAGCGTACAGATGATCCGGAGGGTGGTCGTCTTGCCTGCTCCGTTGGGTCCCAGCAACCCGAAGATCTCACCTGAATCGGCCGCCAGCGAGATGCCCCGGAGCACCTTGTTCTTGCCGAGCGTCTTCTCCAGGCGATCGACTTTGACCGCCGCCGGGCTCACTTGGGCTTGGTCGTGCGAGCCTTGGTCGCTTTTGCCTTTGGTTTTGGTGCTGTGGTCCGAGCCGCCCGAGCTTTGGGTGCCGCAGGTGCCGCCGCCTCAACCGACTCGGCTTCGGCGGTGGCCGCCGGCTCCTCGACGGGGGCGACGCCCATCGTGCTGGACAGAGTTCGGTGGCAGGTTTCGCACGTCACGACCGTGCGGACGAAAGTCCCGAGCTGGTGCTCCTCGCGGCGCAGGTTGCGTGAGCGGCCGCAGACGGAGCAGTAGCCGACCTCTGTCGTGACGTTGACGTGGCCCGGTCTTTTGTTCATGTGATGACTAAGGTAAACTTTCGCGAGCGCCGGGTTCCTTTAAGTCCAGTCCAAGAGAGACTGGGAAGGAGGTTTTCTTATGGCCGTTGGTAGCCGTCTGAGGCACGTGATCGAGAGCCAGCAGTTCTCGCGATCACTCCTCGAAGACCTCTTCGCCCGGTCGGACGAGATCAAGCACGACCCTCATCGTTTCATGGGCCGCCTCAACGGCCAGGTCATGGCCGCCCTCTTCTACGAGCCTTCGACCAGAACCCGCCTTTCATTCGAGGCCGCGATGATGCGGCTCGGCGGGCAGACGATGGGCACGGACAACGCCCGCGAGTTCTCGTCGGCCTCCAAGGGCGAGACGCTCGAGGACACGATCCGCATCGTCAGCGGTTACGCCGACGTGATCGTGGTGCGGCACAACGAGGAGGGCGCGGCCAAACGGGCGGCCGCCGTCAGCTCGGTGCCGATCATCAACGCCGGAGACGGTCCGGGCCAGCATCCAACCCAGGCCCTGCTCGACATCTACACGATCAAGGACGAGCTGAACCGGGTCGACGGCATCAAGGTCGCCATGGTTGGCGACCTGGCCAACGGCCGGACGGTCCGCTCTCTCACCTACCTGCTCAGCAAGTTCAAGGACATTCAGCTCTCGTTCGTCGCGCCACCGCTGGTCGGGATGCGAGACGACTTGAAGGCGCATCTCGACGAGCACCACGTTCCGTGGATCGAAACGGAGGACCTGGACTCCGTGCTGCCCGAGGTGGACGTGGTCTATATGACGCGCATCCAGAAGGAGCGGTTCTCCGACCCGGCCGCCTACGAGGCCGTCAAGGGCGTTTACCGGATCGACAAGAGCTCGCTCGACCTCATGCGCAAGTACGCGATCGTGATGCACCCGCTGCCGCGCGTGGACGAGATCGCGCCGGAGGTCGACGCGGACCCAAGGGCCGCGTACTTCCGGCAGGCGCGCAACGGGCTGCACGTCCGCATGGCGCTGCTCGATCGGCTGCTGGCATGAGCGTCACTCAAGGAAGGCTCAAAGCTACGGTGATGGACGCGGACCAGATCCGCCGTTCGCTCTCGCGCATCGCGCACGAGATCGTGGAGCGGAACCGGGGCACGGAAGACGTCGTCCTGGTCGGCATCCTCGCCAAGGGCGACCATCTCGCGGTTCGCCTCGCGGCCAAGCTGATGGAGCTGGAAGCCACACCGGTCGCGGTCGGCTCGCTCGACATCAGCGAGCATCGCGATGACCGCCACCTGCGCCAGCCGGCCCACCGCGCGATCTCGCACATGCCCGATGTCGGCGGCAAGATCGTCGTCCTTGTCGACGACGTCATCCATCATGGAAGGACCGCACGCGCCGCGATGGACGCGCTGATGGACTTCGGACGGCCGCAGGCGATTCAGCTCGCCGTGCTCATCGACCGTGGACACCGCGAGCTTCCGATCCGGCCGGACTATGTCGGAAAGAACGTCCCCACCTCGGACGCCGAGCGGATCGAAGTCCTGGTGGTGGAAGACGACGGCATCGACCAGGCGGTCATCGTTGCCGGCTGATGCCGGGCGCGCGCAGGGCGCCCTCAAGAAAATTCACGCTGCGCTTGTGCTCGAGGATGGCCGGTCCTTCGTCGGGGTTGCCCTGGGCGCCGACGTCGCGGGCGAGGGAGAGGTCGTCTTCAACACCGCGATGACCGGGTACCAGGAGGTGCTCACCGACCCTTCGTACGCGGGGCAGATGGTGTGCATGACCTACCCGCTGCAGGGAAATTACGGGGTGCGCGACGCTGACGCGGAGTCGTCGCGGCCGTGGGCCCGAGCATTGATCGTGCGGTGGGCCTGCCCGGTCCCGAGCCACCATTCGAGCGAGGGTTCGCTCGACGAGTACCTGAAGCGCTGGAAGGTGCCGGCGATCACAGAGATCGACACGCGGGCGCTGACGCGACACCTGCGTACGCATGGGGCGCTGCGGGCGGTCCTCAGCCACGAGGCGAATGATCCGGGCAAGGCCCGCCTCGCCGAGCTGGCCGAGGCCGCGCGACGGGTGGCACCGCTGTCCCAGCAGGACCTGGTGGCACAGGCTTCGAGGACCTCGACCGAGGAGTGGCTCGAGCCGCTGCCACCCGAGTTGGGGCGCGGCGAGCACGCCGACGGCTCCGGCCTGTCGATCGCCGTGGTCGATTACGGCGTGAAAAGCAACATCTTGCGCTCCCTCCGCGAACGCGGCTGTCGCGTCGTCGTCCTTCCACACACCACGACCTGGCGGGATGTCGAGTCCACCGGCGCGGACGGCATGGTTCTGGCCAACGGTCCGGGGGACCCGGCAGTGCTCGACGGCCCGGTGGAGCTTGCGCGCCAAGCCATCGGGCGCATCCCGATCTTCGGCATCTGCCTGGGGCACCAGATCCTCGGCCGGGCCGCAGGCGCGAGCACATCCCGCCTTCCTTTCGGCCATCACGGCGCCAACCACCCGGTCAAAGACCTGGAGACGGGACGGGTGCACATCACCAGCCAGAACCACGAGTTCCAGGTGGACGCGGCGTCTATACCGGCGGGCGATTTCTTCGTCTCACAGCGCAACCTGAACGACGGCTCGGTCGAAGGCTTGAGCCATCGAACCCTGCCGGTCTTCAGCGTCCAGTACCACCCCGAGGGCTGCCCGGGACCCCAGGACAACCAGCACCTCTACGACCGGTTCGTGGAGATGGTGCGCGACCGCCGGCCGGTATTGCGAGCGGTGGGTGGGGCGACACAGGCCGAGAAGCCGCGCAAGGTTTTGATCCTGGGTTCCGGGCCGATCGTGATCGGTCAGGCCGCCGAGTTCGACTACGCCGGCACGCAGGCCTGCAAGGCGCTGCGCGAAGAGGGCATCACGACCGTGCTCGTGAACTCGAACCCCGCGACGATCATGACCGACGAAGAGGTCGCGGACCGCGTCTACCTCGAGCCGCTGACGGTCGAGTCGGTCGAGCGGATCATCGCCCGGGAGCGGCCGGACGCCCTGCTTCCGACACTCGGCGGACAGACCGGGTTGAACCTCGCCACGGAGCTTGCTTCGGCGGGCGTCCTCGACCGGTACCAGGTGCGGTTGCTGGGCGCGGGAATCGAAACCATCCGCAAAGCGGAGGACCGCCAGGCCTTCAAGGACATGCTCCAGGCGATCGGGGAGCCGGTTCCCATCTCGCGCGTTTGCGAATCGCTCGATGACGTGCGCCAGTTCGCCGCGGAGGTCGGGCTGCCCCTGGTCATCCGCCCGGCCTACACGCTGGGAGGAACGGGCGGAGGATTCGTCACGACCGAGGCCGACCTCGAGCGTGTCGCGAGCGGCGGCCTCAACGCCTCACCGATCCACCAGGTCCTCATCGAGCGCTCGCTGTGGGGGTGGAAGGAGATCGAGTACGAGGTCATGCGGGATGCGGCCGACACGTGCATCACCGTCTGCAACATGGAAAACCTCGACCCGATGGGCGTCCACACCGGTGACTCCATCGTGGTCGCGCCGGCGCAGACGCTGTCCGATCGAGATCACCAGATGCTGCGCTCCTCGGCGATCCGGATCATCCGCGCCCTCGGCATCGAGGGCGGATGCAACGTCCAGTTCGCGCTCGATCCGAAGAGCTCGACCTATTACGTGATCGAGGTGAACCCGCGCGTCAGCCGGTCGTCCGCGCTCGCCTCCAAAGCGACCGGTTATCCGATCGCCCGCGTGGCGGCCAAGGTCGCGGTGGGCAGGCGCCTCGAGGAGATTCGCAACGAGGTCACCGGTCGTACCTTCGCGGCTTTCGAGCCGGCGCTGGATTACTGCGTGGTGAAAATCCCGCGCTGGCCCTTCGACAAATTTCCCGCTGGCGACCGGCGCCTTGGCACTCAGATGGCGTCGACCGGCGAGGTGATGGCCATCGAGCGCACCTTTGAGGCTGCGCTGACGAAGGCGATGCGCTCGCTCGAGCAGAAGCCGCCCGCCACGGCAGAGCTGGGACCCGACACGATCGACCAACCCAACGACCGCAGGCTGTTCGCACTGCTGAACGCCTTGAGGAACGGGGAGAGCCCTGAGTCTCTCGCGCTGCGAAGCGGAATCGATCGGTGGTTCATCGATCGCATGGCGAACCTCACCCGGCTCGAGGTCGAGGGCGACGTTCGCGAGCTGCGGCGCGCTGGATTTTCCGACACGATGATCGCCGCGCTGCGCGGCGAGCAGGTGGAGAGCGCCGCGCCCACGTACAAGCTGGTCGACACCTGTGCGGCCGAGTTCGAGGCTGCGACGCCGTACTACTACTCCTGCTGGGAAGAGGAGGGCGAAAGCACGCCCGTCGAGGGCCGGGGCGCCCTCGTCATCGGTTCCGGCCCGATTCGCATCGGCCAGGGGATCGAGTTCGATTACTGCTCCGTCCATGCCGCCTGGTCGCTGCGCGATAGCGGCGTCCGCGCTGTGCTGATCAACTCGAACCCAGAGACGGTTTCGACGGACTTCGACACCTCAGATCGTCTCTATTTCGACCCGCTCGACCTCGACGCTGCGCTGAACGTCGCACGGGCGGAGAACGTGAACGGCGCCCTGGTCCAGTTCGGCGGCCAGACCGCCATCAACCTCGCAGAGCCGCTCCACCAGCAGGGTGTCGCGATCATGGGCTCCAGCGTCGAGGCGATCGACCTGGCCGAGGACCGGCGAGCCTTCGCCAAAGCGCTGGACGCGATCGGCATCCCACAGCCCGTTGGCGGCACGACGACCACCGTCGAGGAAGCGGTCGCGATCGCGGAGCGCGCCGGCTATCCGGTGCTCGTTCGCCCCTCGTACGTGCTCGGCGGCCGGGCGATGGAGATCGTCCGCAACCGCGAGGAGCTGCGCCGGTACATGTTCTGGGCCATCGGCGCGATGCCGCGCGGCACGGTGCTGGTCGACAAATATCTCCAGGGCACAGAGGTCGAGGTCGACGCGATCACCGACGGCGAGACCGTCGTCATCCCGGGCGTCATGCAGCATGTCGAGCGCGCCGGGGTGCACTCGGGCGACTCCTACGCGGTGTACCCGGCGCAGAGCCTGGAGGCGTCCGAGCTCGACCATGTCGTCGAGTACACGGTGAAGATCGCGCGACACCTGAGGTTGCGCGGGATGGTGAACGTGCAGTACGTCGTGCACCGCGGCCACGTGTACGTGCTCGAGGTCAACCCCCGCTCGTCGCGAACCGTGCCGTTCCTATCCAAGGTGACCGGGGTGCCGATGGTCAAGCTCGCCACGCGAGTGATGCTCGGCGAGAAGCTCGCGGACATGGGCTGGGCGACCGGCCTCGTCGCGGCGCGAGACCTCGTCGCGGTCAAGGCGCCGGTCTTTTCGATGAACAAGCTTCCGGCGGTCGACTCCTATCTCGGCCCCGAGATGAAATCAACCGGCGAGGCGATCGGCATCGCCGGCACTCTGAATGAAGCGCTTCGCAAAGCCTTTGCCGCGTCGGGCATGCAGATCGAGCGAGGCGGTTCCGCCCTGCTGACCATTGCGGACGTTGATAAGCCGGAGCTCTTTCCCATCGTCTCCCGCCTGGTCGAGATGGGCTGGTCGCTGGTGGCGACAGATGGCACGGCTCGCGCCCTGCGGCAGGCGGGATTTTCTCCGCGAGTGGTGGCGAAGATCGGCGAGCCCGGCCCGACCGTGGTCGACATCATCACCATGGGGCAGGTCGACCTGGTCATCAACACGATGTCGAACATCTACGCGGAGCCTGGCGAGGTGGGGGGGCCGGTGTTCAAGGACGGGTTCGAGATCAGGCGCGCGGCCGTCGAGCGCCGCATCCCGTGCCTGACCTCGCTCGATACGGCGACCGCATTGCTCGAGTCCGCGGTCGCGGCGCCGCGAGACCTGGAAGTCCGCACCATCGAGGAGTGGAGGGAAGGCGCAACCAGTGTTCCTGGCTGACGCCCGAATCACGGCGAAGCGCAGCGTCGCGCACGACATGTATGTCATCACGATGGACGCGCGGGAGATCGCCTCTTCCGTGCTGCCAGGCCAATTCGTGAACATCGGCTGGTCACAGGGTCCGTTGCTTCGCCGTCCCTTCTCTGTTTACCGCGTCGATGGTGAGCGGATCGAGATCGTCCTGAAGGCCGTGGGCGTCGGGACGGCGCAGCTGCTCTCGATGGCTCAGGGCGACCGCGTCAGCTGCCTCGGTCCGCTCGGCAATGGATTCGCGATCGCCCCGGGCCCGCGCACAGCCGTGCTGGTCAGCGGAGGTCTGGGAGTGGCATCGATGAGGCTCGCGGCGAGGCAGGCTGCGTCGCATGGGATTCGCGTGACCTGGGTCCATGGCGCTCGCAGCTCCCAGGACCTGTGCGTCGAAACCGACGGGGACGACGTCATCTGGGCGACGGATGACGGCTCTAAGGGATTCAAAGGGACGGCCGTGGCGGCCGCTCCGGACGCCGGTCTCGTGCTGGCGTGCGGACCGAACCGGATGCTCGCCGCAGTTGCAGCCCGGTGGCCGGAAGCACAGGTCGCGGTCGAGACCTACATGGGCTGCGGCACAGGCGTGTGCCTGGGATGCGCGGTGCCGCTCGTGCGCGGCGGGTACGACCGCGCGTGCAAGGAGGGGCCGGTTTATCGGGCCGGGGACGTCGACTGGGCGTCGCTGCCGTCGCACCTCGCGTACGCATGAGCGGCCGGACGCGCGCAGGGCGCACTTAGACATGGACATGTCGATCGCGATCGGCGACCTCAAGCTCCGTGGTCCGGTGCTGGCGGCGTCCGGGACGTTCGGCTACGGGACCGAGGTGCCGCTGCTCGAGCGCCGGGCGCTCGGAGGCATGGTTTCGAAGGGCATCTTCCTGCAGCCCCGGGAGGGCACACCCCCGCCGCGCATCGCGGAGACCCCGAGCGGGATGCTCAACGCGATCGGGCTGCAGGGACCGGGCGTCGAGGCGCTGATCCGCGACTACGCGCCGAAATGGGCGGAGTGGGATTTCCCGGTGTTCGTCAACATCAATGGCGAGTCGGCGGCGGAATACGGAGAGCTCGCGGCGCGGCTGGACGGTGTCCCTGGTGTCGCCGGTTTCGAGATCAACATCTCCTGCCCGAACGTCGAACAGGGCGGCCTGTACTTCGGCAACGACCCGCGCTCCGCATCGGGCGTGACCGAAGCCGTGCGCAAGCGGACCCGCCTGCCGGTCTGGGTGAAGCTCACGCCCATGGTCACCGACATCGGCGTGATCGCCCGCGCGGTCGAGGCAGCGGGCGCGGATGCGCTCTGCGCGATCAACACGTTCGTCGGCATGTCGATCGACCTCAACGCTTACAAACCGCGGCTGAGCTTCCGGACCGGCGGCCTTTCCGGCCCGGCCATCCGCCCTCTTGCGGTGCACCTGGCGCATCAGGCGGCGCGCGCCGTGAGTATCCCGGTGATCGGCATCGGGGGGATCACCCGGGCGGAGGACGCGCTCGAGTTCCTGGTCGCGGGCTGCGCGGCCGTCCAGGTGGGCACTGCCACGTTCGTCAATCCGCAGGCGATCGCCGAGGTGCATGACGGCATCGCGGCATTCCTCGAAGCCAAAGGCTTCAGCTCGCCGGCCGACCTCCCGCGCTTTCGACCCCAGGACTGAATCCGTCGGGCTGCTTCGAGAAGACCTGGGGTCGCGCGATCGCGATCCCCAGCACGACCGCGCCGGCGATGATCGCGCCGATCGCCATCGCCCATGGCGCTCCAAACAGGGTGGCGAGCGCACCTGCTTGCGTGCTGCCCACCGGCCCGACGCCGATCAACGCCTGTGCGTAGAGCGACATCACCCGCCCACGCAGGTGATCAGGGGTCAGGGTCTGGATCCGGTTGTTGGCGGTGGCGACGAACGAAATCTGGCAGTAGCCGGCCACGAACAGCGCCGCCATCGAGAGCAAGAAGGCGCGCGAGATCGAGAACTCCAGCAGAGCGACGACCCAGATCATCGCCATCCACAGCTGGCGTCTCGGGTCCGCGCCCAGGTCGGGAAAGAAGGCAAGCGTCAGCGCTCCGACGAGCGCGCCCAGTCCCATCGAGGCGAGAAGAAAGCCGAATCCGTGAGCGCCGACGTGCAGCACCTGGTCCGCGAACAACGGGATCAACGTCAGGCGGTTCATCGCGAACAACGAGAAGACAGCCACGGCCACAAGGAGCATCCCGACCACTGGATGGTGTCGCGCATATGAGGCGCCCTCGAGAAGCCGCTTCGGGAACGGCAGCTGCCCAATGTGGGGCTCTACCGCCGGCAGGTCACGCATCAGCAGGAGCGCGACGATGGCGGCCAGGTAGCTCACCGAGTTGGCCAGAAAGCAAATCGGCACGCCTACCGCAGCGATGACCAAACCCGCGATCGCGGGTCCTATCACGGCCGAGGCGTTGAACACCGATGAGTTCAGCGCGATCGCGTTCATGAGGTCTTGCCTGCCCACCATCTCGATGACGAACGCCTGGCGCGCGGGTACGTCGAACATGTTGATTGCCCCCGTGGCGAAAGCCGCCACGATGACCATCCAGTACTGGGCGTGCCCCGTCGCGCTGACGGCGAACAGCACGAAGGAAGGGATGGTGAACAGGGACTGGGTGGCCAGCAAGACGTTGCGTTTCCGGTAGCGGTCGGCGACGACTCCCCCGAACGGCCCGCCGATCAGGACCGGCGTGAACTGCGCGGCGAGCACGAGCCCCACCAGCAGCCCGTTGTGGGTGAGCTCCAGCGCGAGCCATGGCATGGCGACGCTCTGCATCCAGGTCCCGACCGTCGAGATGATCTGGCCGGTCAGGAAGAGCCGGTAGTTTCGATGCCGCAGCGCGCCGAGCATTCGGTACGGAACGATCTCCGGCACTCGTGGGATCATCGCAGGGTGAGCAAGATTCACGAGACGATCGACATCAAGGCGCCGGCCTCACGCGTGTGGGCGGTCGTCCAGGAAGACGTCGAGCACGCGCCCAGGTGGTCGGCTTATCTCGCTACGGCCGAGAAGCTGGATGACGGACCTCCGGGAAAAGGGACGCGCTATCGCTACCAGCTCGACCTCCCAGGCGGGTTCAAAGAAACGATCGAGGTTGAGCAGACCCTCTATTCGAAGCCGAAGCGGTGCGCGGGAAAGTTCATCCGCGGCCCGCTCAAAGGCACGTGGGCGTACACGTACACCGAGAGGAAGGACGGCACGACCCACGTCCTGTACGAGATGGACTACGAGCTGGGCGGCCTGCTCCGATTCGCAGGCGGTCTGCTCAACAAGCAGTACACCGAGGGGATTCACAAAACCATGGCCGCGCTGAAGATGTACGTCGAGTCGGGGAAGGGCCCCAAGGCGAAAACCTAGTCAGTCGAGCTGGGCTTCTGCCTCTATCTCGACCTTCCAGCGATCGTCCAGCAAGCCCTTGATCACAACCATCGTGGCCGCGGGGGCGGCTGCGCCAAAGGCTTCGCTGTGCGCCCGGCCGACGGCCTCCGCGAACGCGCTGTCGGTCAGGAACATGCGTGTCCTGACGACCTGCTCGGGTGACGCCCCCGCCTCACGGAGCGCCGCCGTGATGATCTCGAAGCATCGCGTGGCCTGGATGTAAGGATCCGGGTCGACCGCTCCGTCCGGCCAGATCGGGGCCGTGCCTGATACCAGGACGCGATCGCCCGCTCGAATGGCGCGACTGAAACCGATCGTCTTTTCGAATGG
>WNFL01286572.1_pt1 | contig 19100 bp, 16 predicted proteins | sample 5400361 | NCBI WGS metagenome assembly WNFL01 (sample SAMN13153351, study PRJNA577476) | soil metagenome | isolation source: 40 cm soil on Douglas fir-dominated hillslope | place: USA:California | collected 2013-09-17
AGCATATCTTGATTGATACGTAAGGAGCGGGCAACGCGGAAAAACAGCCAACCGGCCGCGGCCCAGAGGGTTGCGATGAAAATGGGCCGGCGGCCGCGTTGCTCGTCGGTCACGTATCGATTTAGATATGCTCCGCTCCTCGCGCCTTGCCGGCGGCCCATTTTGATCGCAACGAAAGCCATGTTATTTCGCGGACAGGACACTAGGTCATATGAGGTGGAACCCGCAGTTTTCCGAGTAAAAGAGGTCCCCTCAGCCAGTACGGACGTTCGTAAACGCGATCCTTTAGCCATACGGCGTAGCCGGTGGGACTAAAGTCCAATAGAATTCCCGCACGTTGGCTATTACGCTTCGATAGTCTGAAACCATTGGGACGAGCAACTGCAAACGACCGGTAAGGTCACACTGGATGGCAAAAGACGAAGCCCGCAGAAGGTGCGTAAAGCAATTGGAATTGGAAAGGATCAGAATTGAAGCAATGAATACTGATAAAAAGACGCGCGTCGCCCCGCCTGCCGAGAAGAGGATTGCCAATCCAGGCGGTGATGCCGGACGCGAGATAGTGCGGAGGGGTAACCATGATCGAATCTTCTGATTTTCGGATGACGAGAATACCGCTCAACCACGGAGGCGGCCATATGCCCGCTGTTGGGTTTGGCACCCTAATTCCCGATGCAGCCGAGACGATAGGTGCTACCAGAGATGCGCTGGAAGCCGGATTTCGACACTTCGATTGTGCGGAACGATACCGAAACGAACGCGAGGTAGGCGAGGCGTTGCAGGCAGGACTTGCCGCTGGAGGGATCGCGCGCGAAGACATCTTTGTTACCACAAAGTTGTGGAACTCCAATCACCGGCCCGAGCGCGTCGAACCGGCTTTCGAGGCGAGTCTGGACAGACTCGGGCTCAACTATCTGGATCTCTACCTCATTCACACTCCGTTTTCATTTCAACCCGGGGACGAGCAGGATCCGCGGGATCAAAACGGCAATGTCCTTGAGGCCAGGGCCGCTCGAAGATCCAGTCGTTGGGGCAATCGCCGCGCGAGTTGGAAAGACGCCAGCACAGGTGCTGCTGGCTTGGGCGGTGCAGCGCGGCACGGCTTTGCTTACCACGCCCAGGACTGTGGCCCGCGCGCGAGAGAATCTCAACATCTCCGCCCTTCCGGAAGACGCGCTTGACGAAATCAATCGAATTCAGACCAGACAGAGGTTCAATGAAGTGGTAAAGACCGGCATCCCGGGGTTCATTCCACAAGGTAGATGAACATGAAAGCAAAACTGCACCTAGAGCAGTCCATGCAAGAGGAACAAATACGTGAAGCCCTGAATACGCACTGGCACGCGTCGGCAGCCGGCGACGCAAACGCGGAACACGATATTTACGATGACGATGCCATTTGTGATTATCCGCAGTCAGGCGAGCGAATCCTCGGGCGAAGCAATTTGCAGGCCTTGCGGAGTCATCATCCCGGCAAGCCGTCAGGCTTCAATGTTAAGCGAATTCTCGGAAACGGTGATCTCTGGATCACGGAATACACAATCACGTACCAGGGGCGACCAGCATACACAGTGAGTATTATGGAGTTCCGCAACGGTAAGGTCGTGCGCGAGACACAGTATTTCGCGGATCCCTTCGAGGCGCCCACCTGGCGGAGTCAATGGGTTCAGCGGATCGCGTGACGCCGCACTGAGACGAGATTGAACCCCGATCGGCGGATCGTTCCTGATACCAGATGCCGAGGGCAAAGCCGCAGCCGAGCAGCAGAATCGTTTTGAACGCGGCAGCAGGCTTCATTGCGGTACCGAGACGAAGGGTTCGCGGACCACAGGCATTTCCTGATAAGGGACGGTGATGCGGACGATATGATGGCCGCCGGTTACAAGGAAGCCGTGCAGATCGGGCAGGCGGGAAATCTCCGCTCGGTGTACCCGGAGAGCACAACGACGAAATTCTCGCAGAAAACGAGCGAATTGTCTGGGCAGCAGCATGAGAAAGGATCTGTTTATGTCGAATGCATATGACGCGATCATAGTCGGAACGGGACAAGCAGGGCCGCCTCTGGCGGGGCGTTTGAGCGCGGCCGGGATGAAGGTTGCTATCATTGAGCGCAAATTATTCGGCGGCACGTGTGTCAATACGGGATGCACACCCACTAAAACCTTGGTAGCAAGTGCGTACGCAGCTCGTTTGGCGCGTCGAGCTGCCGACTTTGGTGTAGTGATCAATGGTCAAGTGGGCGTCGACATGAAGAAAGTGAAGGCCAGGAAAGACGCCGTGTCGGGTCAGTCGCAAAAAAGTGTCGAGTCGTGGCTAAAGCAGTTGCAGAACTGTACGGTTTACCAAGGCCACGCCCGTTTCACATCTCCCACCGAGATAAGCGTAGGGACAACGCTGCTAACGGCGACCCACATATTCATCAATGTTGTGGGGCGTGCTCAAATGCCCCCAATGCCCGGGCTTGATCAGGTCGAATACCTTACCAATAGCTCGATGATGGACGTCGATTTTCTTCCTCGGCATTTGGTGGTCATAGGCGGCAGCTACGTGGGCCTTGAGTTTGGCCAAATGTATCGGCGCTTTGGCAGTGAAGTCACAATCGTCGAAATGGGGCCGCGCTTAATTCAGCGCGAAGATGAAGATGTCTCGACCACAGTGAGAGAGATACTGGAGCGCGAAGGTATTAACGTGCGCCTTAACGCAAAGTGCCTGACCGTAAGGAAAGAGGGGAAGGAGTTGGCAGTGACGCTTGACTGCTCAAACGGCAGTCCCGAGGTTAGCGGCTCCCATCTCTTGCTCGCAGTAGGACGTCGTCCCAATACCGATGACCTCGGGCTCGATAAGGCCGGCGTTTCTGTCGATCAGCATGGTTACATCGAGGTCGATGATGAGCTGCGTACGAACGTGCCGGGCATCTGGGCCATGGGAGACTGTAACGGGAAGGGCGCCTTTACCCATACGGCCTACAATGACTATGAAATCGTCGCCGCGAATATTATCGATAAGGAGCCCCGGCGGGTGAGCGACCGGATCCCCGCCTATGCACTTTATATCGATCCGCCGTTGGGGAGAGCAGGGATGAGCGAGGCGGAGGTCCGGAGCGCGGGTAAGCCCGCATTAGTCGGAAAACGGCCGATGACGAAAGTGAGTCGTGCGATCGAAAAAGGCGAGACTCAAGGTTTCATGAAGATAGTGATCGCCGCGGATACCAAGCAAATCTTGGGCGCCGCAATTTTGGGGACTGGTGGCGATGAGGTCGTTCACGCGATCCTTGATTTAATGTATGCCAAGGCGCCTTACACCGTGATGCAAAGGGCAGTGCACATTCACCCAACCGTTTCGGAACTTATCCCGACCATGCTCGGCGAACTGCGACCGCTTGCTAGTCTTTGAGCGAGAAATATATCAAAGCGGTTTCCTCTCTATCCCTCCTTTCTGTTTGGTGACTCTTTGCATGAATTGCCCATTCATTTCTTTCGGCTGATGCTCAAACTTGCGGCGGAGACGGTGTTGCCGTTCAAGTGCTCGGATCCGGAGGGCCCCAGTTACAGGTACTTCTTTGCCTGAACCAGAGCTTCTGGTGCAACGTCGAGGCCAACGACGCGAGCGTCAGGCGATGCCCTAGCGATTGCACGCACGTCGTGACCAAGCCTGCAGCCAGGAACCAGGACGTCGCCGGTCAACGGGCCGTGTTGAACCATCCAGGAAAGGAGGGGCGGCGCCGGCCCCCCTTTTTCCCACGGCGTATCGCCGGTCCGATAGCACTGGTTCCAATCCGTCACGGTTACAAGTTACAGGTTGCGGGTTGGCCGTTGCTGACTCCTGCTCTGCTATTTGCTTTTTGCTTCCCGGCTCGGCGGGGCCATGAACTCTGGTCCGACCGGATCTGTAATCGTTTCCTCCAAGATACGATCGATTTCAGCATAGTCCTCGGTGGTCAATTTCCATCCATATGCTTCTTCCACACCTTGCAGTTGTTTGGCTGATCTTGCTCCCCACAAAGCGGTCATCGTATCTCCACGATCTAAGATCCAGCGGATGCCGAAGCTGAGAATGCTTCGACCATGTCTTTTTTTGGCATGATCCGCGATACGCTCAACCGCGGCCAGATACTGATGGATCCGCGGGGGTTGGAACTTCGGATCCCAGCTTCTCAGATCGCTTTCAGGAAACTTTCGGTCTGCAGTTACTTTTCCGGACAGCAAGCCTCGGCAGATGGCCCCATAGGATAACACCGTCAGACCGTGATCGAGTGAATACGGCAGGACATCCTTTTCAATGTCCCGCTCAAAAATGTTATAAGGAGGTTGGGTCGTATGCAACGGGGCCACCTTACGCCAACGGTCCATTTGCTCGGGGGAGAAATTACTCACACCCAGAGCCAAAATTTTTCCCTGCTTGCGCAGAGCAAGCAGCGCTTCAGCAGTTTCTTCAATCGGCACCAGCGGATCCGGCCAATGGATCTGGTAGATATCAATGCGATCGGTCTGCAATCGACGCAGGGAATCCTCGATCTCTTTCTGAATCCGAGCAGGCGTAGAATTGCGAAATACTTTGCCATCATCCGTCCACTCGAGGGCGACTTTGGTTGCCAGAACCGTACGATCTCTGCGACCGCCTTCTGCCAACGCCTTGCCGACGATTTCCTCGGATCTCCCAAAGCCGTACACCGGCGCGGTATCGATGAGATTGATACCCTGATCGACTGCTACCTGGATCGCGGCAATCGATTCGGCTTCGTCAGAGCCGCCCCAAAGCGAACCGCCGATCGCCCAGGTACCAAGACCAATGCGAGAGACCGGCGTGGGAATATCCGCACAACGAATCGTTTCTGTAACCATAAAATGGACTACTCGTTTTTTGAGGACTGTCCATGAATAACACTGACAACGCCGATAGCGCCGGCAGCGCGAGCAACGCCGGGAGCGCGCGAGAGGTGATTGGTGATTGGTGATGCAGCGGTCCCGGCGTTGTCGCATAGAAGTCTTTGCGATGGAACACCTTTCGATCCGTCGCGCCTTCAGCGCTACTCGCCTTTACTTCACATTCCCTGGGACTAACAGCCCAGGCTATAATCTTGTCTGCGCTCCGCGCCTTTCTACCACTCAATCAAGGCAGTATCTTTAAGCTGGCTCCAAAATCCCACTGGCTGGCGGCCAAGATTGTGCCTTTCGCACTCACCACTCACCAATCACGCGTTCCCAGCGTTCCCGGTTTGCCAGGTTCAAGGAAACGATCTCTATTATCTTCAGGTCCATTTCTTCATTTCTTCTTATGAGCTCTTCGGTTGCCCCTCTATTGGCCAGCGAAATCCCAACCCTCGAAGGCGCAATTGTTCCGCATTGGATCGGCGGTAAAGCGATTGCCAGACAAGGAGACCGAAGAGCACCAGTTTATAATCCGGCGACCGGCCAGGTGGCGCGATTTGTCCCTTTTGCCTCGAAAGAGGAAGTGGACGCCGCCGTAAGCGCAGCAAACGCACAATTTCCATCTTGGAGTGCCGTTCCCCCGCTACGGCGTGCCCGGATTCTTTTTCGGTTCAAAGAGCTGGTTGAACGAGAACAGAGTCGCCTGGTGCGGATCATTTCGGCCGAACACGGCAAAACTATTCCGGATGCGGCAGGTGAGTTGGTGCGTGGCCTCGAAGTGGTCGAATTTGCCTGCGGTATTCCTCAGCTCCTCAAAGGCGAATACTCGGACCAGGTGGGGACGGGTGTCGATAGTTTCTCTTTTCGTCAACCGCTGGGAACCGTAGTTGGAATCACCCCGTTCAACTTCCCGGCTATGGTTCCGATGTGGATGTTTCCGGTTGCTCTGGCCTGCGGGAATACCTTCGTTCTCAAGCCGAGCGAACGGGACCCCAGTACGGCAGTCCACTTGGGGGAACTGCTCAAGGAAGCGGGCTTACCCGATGGAGTGTTCAACGTTATTCACGGTGACGGAGAGGTCGTCAGCGAACTGATTCGTCACCCACAGGTAGCTGCGATCAGCTTTGTTGGTTCTACCCCGGTGGCTGAATCGATCTATCGTCAGGCCACCGAAAGCGGGAAACGGGTGCAAGCGCTCGGGGGCGCCAAAAACCATCTGGTCGTTCTTCCGGATGCAGATTTGGACCAGGCTGTGGACGCGCTCATTGGCTCTGCCTTTGGGTCGGCTGGGGAACGTTGCATGGCGATTTCGGTTGCGGTTCCAGTCGGAGACAACGTCGCCGATGCCTTGATCGAGCGGCTTCGCCCAAGAATTCAGGCGCTGCGCGTTGGCCCCGGTGACTCTAAAGACTCCGAGATGGGGCCATTAGTAACCCGAACCCATTTGGAACGGGTTAGATCGTACCTCGATCTGGGTCAGAAGGAAGGAGCCGACCTGATTGTGGATGGACGGGATGCTGACGTTCCGGCGGAAGGATTTTTCCTGGCCGGATCCCTTTTTGATCGGGTTCGCCCGAGTATGCGGATCTATCGCGAAGAAATATTCGGCCCCGTCCTCGCTTTGGTTCGCACGCGAACTCTTGAGGAAGCAATCGATTTGGTTAACAAACATGAATACGGGAACGGTGTCGCGATCTTTACCCGTAACGGCGCCGCGGCCCGGCTCTTCACCCAGCAGGTACAGATCGGGATGGTCGGTATCAATGTACCGATCCCAGTACCAATGGCGTTCCATTCTTTTGGTGGATGGAAGCGATCATTGTTTGGCGACCATCATATCCATGGACCTGAGGGGGTCCGCTTCTATACTCGGCTGAAGGCGGTTACGAGTCGTTGGCCGGAAGAGCTGGCATCTACCCCCCAATTCGTAATGCCGACTAATTAGCGCCGACAACGCCGGGAACGCCGGTAACCCGTGAGAAGTGATTGTGGGAGGTGATCGGTGAGAGAGCGCGAGAGGCGGCACGCTAAACGCTGAGCGGCGGTTGGTAAGACGCGAAACAAGTTAATTTGAGTTCCTTGGGAGCAAGGAAAACGCGGCAAAGAACTCTTGCTGACTGTTAATCCACTCCGGCGCTGTCGGCGTTACGCGTTCGGCGTGCTGACGCTCTCACCTTTCACCTCTCACGAATGATCTCTCACGCGTTTCCGACGTTATTTCTTGCATCGGAATTAATGCGAGTTGCGCATCTCTAACCATAACAACGACCCATTTAATGAAATTGTGCAGTGCCATTCTGCTTGCCGGAATACTACTTTCCGTTCGTCCAGTCTCGGCCAACGAAATCGAATGGCGACCCTGGTCTGATTCGGTATTTGCTCAAGCAAAACAAGAAGGGCGCTTCGTGCTGCTCGATCTCGGAACCGGTTGGTGTCACTGGTGCCACGTGATGGAAGCGGTGACTTACCGCGATCCAGCGGTGATCGAGCTGATCCAAAATCGTTATATCGCAGTTCGCGTTGATGCAGATTCGCGTCCCGATTTGTCGAACCGTTATGAAGACTACGGATGGCCCGCTACCATCGTCTTCGGCAGCGATGGAGGTGAGATCGTAAAGCGCCAGGGCTACATCCCTCCAAAGCCGATGGCCTCAATGCTTCAGGCAATCATCGATGATCCCTCGCCCGGACCGTCGGTCTTGCCGGAGCAGAAATTATCCTCTTCCGGCGATGCGATCCTGACGCCCGATGCCCGCCAAAATTTGCGGAACGTCCTGATCGACACTTACGACCCAAAAAATAAGGGCTGGGGAACAGTCCAAAAATTTCTCAATTGGGATTTGATCGAATACTGCATGGTCCAGGCCAAGCAAGGGGACACAAGGTTTGAGCAGATGGCCCGCGAAACGTTGGCAGCCCAGCTCCATCTCATTGACCCGGTTTGGGGAGGGGTATGCCAGTACTCAACGGACGGCGATTGGAATCATCCTCACTTCGAGAAGATCATGCAGATGCAGGCCGAAAATCTTCGGACCTATGCGTCGGCTTATGCGCTTTGGCACGACCCGAGCTATTTGCAGACGGCAAAAAAAGTTCGGAACTATCTCCAGAATTTCCTCACTTCGCGTGCGGGCGCATTTTATGCCAGCCAGGATGCCGACCTAGTTCCGGGTAAGCATTCAGCTGAATATTTTAAGCTGAGCGATAGTGATCGCAGAAAACGCGGAACCCCAAGGATAGATCAGCACATTTATTCCCGCGAAAACGGATGGGCCGTGAACGCATTGACCACCCTCTATGCGGTAACTGATGACGAAGCTTATTTAAGCGACGCAATCCGGGCCGCTAACTGGATCATTGACCACCGCACATTAGCCGATGGCGGTTTTCGGCACGATGAAACGGATCCGGCCGGTCCTTACCTGGGCGATACTCTGTACATGGGACGCGCGTTCCTGGCGCTCTATGCCGTGACGGCCGATCGCGCCTGGCTCCGGCGGGCGGAGCAAGCCGCCCAATTCATTTCGGCGAATTTTACAAACGAGGCCGGGTATGTAACCTCCGCGAAGAACGGTATTTTAAAATCGAATCCTCAGGTGGATGAGAACGCAGATCTCGTTCGGTTCGGAAACTTGCTTCGCCATTACACGGGCAAAACCGCCTATCAGGAAATGGCTCAACACGCCATGCGATACCTATCGGTGCCCAGCACGGCGGACGGTCGCGGTTTTTTGGTAGGAGGAATTCTCCTAGCGGATCAGGAGATTACTACCCCGCCACGGCACATTGCGGTTGTCGGCCCAAAGGATGATGCGACGGCTCGAGCGCTCTTTTTGACAGCGTTGCAAGATCCTTCGACCTACAAACGAGTCGAGTGGTGGGACGCAAGCGAAGGCAATTTACCCAATGCTGACGTTGAGTACCCAGCCTTGGATCGAGCGGCTGCTTTTGTCTGCGGAGATAAGAGCTGCTCGGCTCCCATTTTTTCGCCGGAGAAACTGGCCGGCTTGGGTCAGAAAAACGCGCCACGCTGAAAAAGAACGAGAGGCGGCGAGCGCGCGGCAGTCATCGATCGGTCCTTTCGGGGCGGGTTTTCAGGGGCGAAGCCCCTGAAAACCTGGAATAGCAGGACGTTGACCCCATCGTGCAAGGTCCGACGCCGTCTACCGGGATGTATCGATTCAAAATGCCAACCCCAGCGATTGCTGGAGTCTGTTACAAGAGTCGCCAAGGAGACGCACGGCCGACAATGAACGCGTATATCGGGGTAACGGCCTATCGGCGTGCTGGCCGCGAATTCGCTAGCTGCTATCGATCATCTGTCATCCGACCGAACAATGTTCTGGCTTGATCTACGGCGACCGCTCTGGCAAAATCCTGGGACCCATGCGGCTTCTCTTGGCGGGTTGTTTCGCGACAGCAGATGCTCAGCAGAACTTTTCCGCCACTCAAGCGATTTTGAGTTCGGGTCTGCACCTGTTTGCACCGGTGTCAATTAATGGCACGAAACGGACGTGGTGGCTTGTTGATACTGGTGCGCCTGGCTCTCTTATAGCGCCCTCACTGCAGAAAAAACTATCTCTCCCGACCCCTCCACCACTAGCCCGCTCTGAAGTGAAGATCAGTGGCAAAAATTACCCCGTTGTTCTGGCCCAAAGTGTCGACTTCAACGGAGCTCAAATTGGGCCCGGTTATATGGCGGTTGCTCCGCTCGATGTGATGGCAAAGGAAAGGACCAACGCCCTTTCTGGTGGCTTCGAAAAGGGTGGACTTATCGGGATGAATTTTCTCCTCAAGCGGGGAGCGCTCATTAATTACAAGACCTACCAAATATTTCTTAGTCTGCGAAGCTCAGCCCTTCCTTTGTCTCGAGGGGGTTACGAGAAAATGGGATACGCTTACGTCCCGCTGCGAATCACTCCCCGAGGATATGTCGAAGTGGAAGGAACGATTGGTGGCTCCACTTACAGTTTTCTCTTGGACACGGGAGCCTTTGTGAGCCAACTCGAGCCCAAAATTCGGGAGCGCAATCACCTCGCGTACAACGCGACTACAGCCCTCTTGACAGCTCCGTACGCTGGAATAAAGGAGGTCAGGCTAACTCAGGCGACTATTCCTGGATTCAAAATTGGAAATCAGGATCTGAGCGATTATCGGATCGGTTTCGCCGAATCCCACACCTTCGATCCTGGATTTCTGCACGAGTATGGTGGGATTCTCGGCCCTGACCTGCTTCACTTTCACGAAGCGATTATCGATCTCGGCAATCGGGCCCTGTACCTGAAGCCGGACTACCGCCGCCAGAAGCGCTGAGAATGTTCGGCGAAAGTCTCACACTTCGTTGACAAGAGGTTTCCGAAGAGTTGATACGAGGCGTCGCCTGGGGAGAAGTCGGACACGTCTACCTCGAAATCGGTGAACAACCTTGTGGCTGTCATCGGAGCAATTACTGCTCTGGTTGCCGCAATCGCCGGATTGGTTTCCGCTGAATTTCGATAGACAGGCTGAATACCTATTGGTAATCTCTCCCGCTCTTATGAAACCGGATGCTCGGCCACTGGCTGTCTTGTTGTGGGCAGTACGACCGAGGAGGCATTGTGAGCAGCTCGCTTGACAGTCTAACCGGTTACGTTTCTGACCGTGTTTTGCGCCATTGCGCCACCGGCACTAGCGAGCAGCTCGCGCCAGCAGAGGAGAGTTTCCATGGCTCGGTCATGTTCTGCGATATTTCCGGCTTTACGGATCTGACCCAGCGCCACGTTGACAAAGGGCCGGAAGGATTGGAGGAGCTCACCGGGATTCTTAATCCGTATTTCCGCAACCTCTTTTCGCTCGTGCGTGAACATGGCGGTGACGTTCTCAAGGTCGCGGGCGACGGGGTGTTGGTCGTTTGGGAAGTGTTGGCGGATCCAGCTGAAGCGGTTCACCGAGCAGTTCAATGTGCGAAAGCCATCCAGGCGGTTGATCCGCGCCTAAGCCAAAATTCGAAGCTCTTGGCTCGAATCGGGATCGGATCCGGCACGCTCAAATTCTTTTATCTCGGTGGCCTAACCAACCGCTGGGAAATGCTTCCGGCCGGTGACCTCCTGACGCGGACGGGCTACGCCCAAGATCGCGCAAAACCGGGTGAAATCGTTTTGTCACCCGAGGCGTGGCGGCTGCTATGCACTGTTGCGAACGGGGTTGAGCTCGATTCTGGCTTCTTTCGTTTGGTCGAGTTAACGAAGCACATCAATCCGCAACTGGCTCCCGTCATTGACCCCGATAGAATCAGCTCGGCCAAAATGGAACGATTTGTTCCGGTGGCCGCACGTTTTCTGATGCACGAAGCGGGCGAGAGGTGGCTGGCTGAACTTAGATCGTTGACGATGCTATTCGTCAACTTTCCCGATCCTGAACAGATTCAGCTCCAATTGGATTCGCTGCAGCAACTGACAACTTCCCTGCAAAAGGTGATCTACCGGTTCGAGGGAAGTCTCAAGCAATTGAACTTCGACGAAAAAGGGGTGTCCTTCGTCGTCGCTTTCGGGCTGCCGCCGGTCAGCCACGAGGATGACGCTTATCGAGCGGTTCAGGCCGCTCGCACAATCAAAGAGGCTTGGTCGAATCTGGGTTTCCGCCTGAATCTCGGTGTGGCTTCTGGCCGAGTTTTCTGCGGCAGCATCGGTGGCGAACACCGCCACGAGTACGCGATCCTTGGGTCCGTCATTAATCTCGCATCCCGGCTGTCGGGCAAAGCCGAAAACGATATTCTGTGCGATCAACCCACTTTCCAAGCCTCCGCCGCGCGGATCCAATTCGCTGCGCTCCCGCCAATGCGACTTAAGGGGATCGCGAGACCTATGCCCGCGTACCGGCCAGTGAGCTCCATCGCGGTCGTCACCTCCGGTTCGCGGCTGGTTGGCCATGGAGAAGAGTGGCAGCAGCTCGAACAGGTACCGGCAAAACTAAAGCGGGGAGAAACGTTTCTCGGAATGATCGAGGGTGATCCCGGAATCGGCAAATCGACCTTGATTCGTCAATGGTCGCGGGCGGCCAGCGCGACGGGGATCAGGGTTCTCTCTGGGGCCGCCGAATCGGTTCATTCGACCACTCCCTATTTCGTTTGGCGTCCAATACTTGAGTCCCTTCTCGGTCTGCCGGCTGCGACCAAAGTAGAGGAACAAAGAGAAATTTTTGCTGCGGTCTGTCGAGGTAAGAACTGGGAAAGCCTGAGCCCGTTGCTGGAAGATGTGTTGGAGCTCGGTATACCGGACAACGCGATTACTGCCCAAATGACCGGGAAAAGCCGAGCCGACAGTACCCGGGAATTGGTGACGGGTCTACTTGCCGCCCACAGCCAACAAAAACCTATCGCCATTGTCCTGGAGGATTGCCACTGGATGGATTCGGCGTCGCTCGCCCTTGCTTTGCAGGTGGCCGAGAGAATCGCACCCGGCGCAATCATTCTGACCTCACGACCGCTCCGGACGGACGGGACCGACGCGATCTCCGAGCTCCTTAAGCGGCAGAACTTGATCCGTTTTCATTTGCAGACGCTCAGTAATGACGACTGCGTAGCGCTGGTCGCCGAGAAATTGAGCGTGCGCAAAATCGCCAAGCCGGTGGCGGATCTGATCGTCTCAAAATCGCAGGGTAACCCTTTCTTCAGCGTCGAGATCGCTTTTGCGTTGCGTGAGCATGGGTTGGTCTTGATCGAGGGGGACCAATGCAAACCAGTCAGCGGCGTTGATCTTGCTACCGTCCGGTTGCCCGAGAATATTGAGGGTTTGATTGCGCAGCGCGTTGACGCGCTCGAACGCGAAATCCAGCTTGTGGCCAAGGTGGCGAGCGTAATCGGAATGAACTTCTCAGTCTCGCTGCTGCGTAGCGTTTATCCGATCGCGGATGCGCGGCCGAAGGTGCCGCAATTCCTCGAAGTACTGGCCTCGGAACGGCTGATTCAAATTGACGAGAATAACGATTTCGCTTTCGGCCATGCTCTGGTTCGGGATGCAGTTTATGATCGGTTGCTCGGTTCGCAGAAGCAGAATCTGCATGCCCTGGTTGGTGCAGAACTGGAACAACGGCACGCTAGCGACCTGGAATCAATTTCACCGCTCCTGGGTTATCACTGGAAAAAAGGGGGCGATCTGGAAAAGGCTGCCGGCTTTTTTGGATTGGCCGGGCAGCGAGCGGTCTTGAACGGCGCATACCAAGAAGGTCTCGGATTTCTGGACGCCGCGTTGGCTCACTCCGCCCAACCTCAAAATTCACGGGGCCGTTGGCGCCGGTTCCGTGCGGAAGCGTTGCTCGGCTTAGGGCGTTTGGGAGAGAGCAGCCAGGAATTCCGCCAGGCCGCCGAAGCATTGGGTCGGCCGGCGCTCGAGGGCAAAATTAATCGGCGCCTCCGGCAACAGGTGACAGCTCGGATTAGCCTGCATCTCCGCGGGACTAAGCCGGCAGCAGTCGCGGCGAGAGAGCAGCTGCGGGAGTTAGCCGCGATTTACGAAATGTTGAGCCTGCTCGATCTCTTTGCCAACCGGATGCCGTCGAGCTTAAGCGCTGCTTTGGACGCCTTGGAGTGCGCCGAACAACTGGGCGATTCCGCGGAGTACGCGCGATCGCTAGCGACGATGTCACTGGCTTGCAGCCTGGTGCCGATGCGGTGGCTGGCAGATCGGTACGCCCAGCGGGCGGTCTCCGTTGCCGAGCGCTTGGGTGAAGAAAGCACCAAAGCCCGGGTCTTCGAACTCACGGCTATGTACTTGCTCGGCGAAGGACGCTGGCAGATTACAGAAGAACGATTTGAGCAAGCGATTGACGGCTTTAAGTTGGTAGGAGACCGCCGGCGAGAGATCGAGTGCACGTGCTTGCTCTCTACTTTCCAACACTACCGGGGTAACTTTGTTGAACGGGTTCGGCTCGGACAACGAGTCTTTCAGCTGGCCCAGGCGTCTGGAGACTTGCAGGCCCAAGCTTGGGGTCTTCTCGATCAGATCGAAAGTCTGCTGCACCTCGGGGATTTCGATCAGGTCGAGACCCTCGGCGCAGCACTGCGATCGCATCTCGGACAAAACATTTACGGTGCCGACGAGATCATGGCCTACGGGTTACTGGCTGCTCTTGAGCTTCGGGTTGGTCGCTTTGATGGAGCGGTTGGCTACGCCGACAAAGCGTTGGCCGTCATGATGGCGGTCACTCCGACCCTGGTTTACAACCTCGAAGCCTACGCCGCCGTCGCCGATGTCTATCTAACCGGCTGTACCCTGGCTCCAACAGGCGCTCGCAACGATTTCGCAGTTAAAGCGAAGCAGGCAGGAGCATCTCTGCGCGGGTTCGCACGAGTCTTCCGGGTAGCGCGACCTCGCTCAAAACTTATCTCGGCAAGAGAGAAACAGCTAGCGGGCGACGTTGAGGCAGCGTTACGAGAGTCTCGAGAGAGTCTGCAGCTAGCCAAACAGTTAAGTATGCCGTACGAACAAGCGTTGGCTCATCGGCAGATCGCTGCGTTACTGCCGCAACGCGACAGCCGGAGATCCAACGAACTCGAGCATGCGCTGCAGCTGTTTGAACGGCTCAGCACCCGTTATGACCTCGGTCTCACGGCGGCGCTCAAGGCGGGCATATCGCCTGCAGTGACGGCTGAGTCCAACTAAACTCCAATTCGACCCACCATGATCCATCCCAAAAACTGGACTGCCGAACAATCGAAGGCAGCTCTGTCTGCCCTCCACAATATTGCGACCCTGCACTGCACCCAACCATCCACCCCCGAAGAGTCTGAACTGATCGAAGGTGTCCGCATCAACGTCCTCGCTCATCCCGAGCTTACTGAGGCCGATGAAAATGAGCATCTGCACCCGGACGATCTGGCTGCCGCCGTGCGAGATGACGAACACCGGGAGCGGGTTGCGCAATTGGTCGCGTTAATGCCATATGCCACTCGGCCTTACTCCGACGAGAAGACCTACATCTCTGAAAAATATCTCGAAGCGGTCGGCGAAAACATGCACCTGGTCGAGGACTTCGTCGGAGCGCGTCAGAAACACGCGAAAAATCTGGAGTATTGTGCCCTGCGTAAACTCGGCCGAGATATTTTCGGCACGTTGGACCCGGAGGGTCAGCATAAGGAATTGGTCAAACTTCTGGCCGATGCAGAAGGCGATCCGGCTGAGCTGGCGCGCTATCAATCATTGCAGAACTATCCCAAGGGATCTCTGGGCCGAGCTTTTTACGATTTTTACGCGCAGTTTGATTGGCCGTTGCCGGGCGATCCGCTTTGGATTTCTGAAGACCTGACCGTGCGCCATGACCTGGTCCACATCCTTTGCGAATATGACATTTCCGTAAGCGGCGAGTTCCGAGTCTCGGGTTTCACGGCTGGAAACTCGACCAAATTTAATTGGATGATTGCAATGCTAGGGTTCACCCCGCCCTATGTTTCGACCGGTCAACAATTTCAGCCGACCGATTTTACCGACGCCTATCAACGCGGAAACAACGCGGCCAACAGTTTCGTGGACACCTGGGATTTCTGGCCGGAGCTGGAGCATCCGGTACTCGAACTCCGAGCAACTTACCAAATTTAATGGTCCGCCGATTTGTCTTCCGGTTTCCCAACCAGGGAGCAGTCTGCCTCGACTTTCCTGATCGATACCGCGGGTAAGAAACAAGCCCAAAAAAAAGTTCCAACCGGTATTTACAACCGCTGCAGGTTGCGCCAATATCCGGCACCCCCGTCTGCAGCAATGGTTGATAAAGGCGCTCAGCTACCGGAACTCTTCGACCAATATGGTAAAACCAGCTTGCTTTACTCCGTCCGTACGAGCCGGAGAGCCAAGCGGGTAATCCTGCAGGTTACAGAATTTGGCCTGCTTCAAGTCGTGTTACCTCACGGCGCGCGCCGCAGCTTGATCCCGGATGTTCTGCGGGAACATCGGGAGTGGATAGATTTCGCGACGAGCCGCGCCAGGGCTCGCGTGCTCAGTCAACCGCTATTGGACAGATCCGTTCCGCCGACCGAGATCCGCCTTGCCGCTCTGCAAGAAGTTTGGTCGGTTTCCCTGAGAAACCGCCCTTACAGCAAGCCGGTGATTGAACAGCCCCGACCCTTTGCGCTGCAGCTCGCCGGCGATCTTCGCAATCCGCTTACTTGGTCCGGTCTTTTGCGGTCCTGGTTGGCGCTGCGTGGGAAGGAGTTTTTGTTGCCATGGCTTTCTCGAGTAAGTGAACGTACCGGTCTACGTTTTCGAACTGCAAGTGTGCGGGTTCAGCGAACACGGTGGGGAAGCTGTTCGGCTAACCGGCACATCAGCCTCAATGCGCGGCTGCTGATGGTTGAACCAAAGATCGCCGAGTACGTCCTCATCCACGAGCTGTGCCATACGAAAGAACTGAATCATTCCGCCCGGTTTTGGAATCTGGTGGAGCGTCATGAACCGGATTATCGCCGGTTAGATCGCGCATTAACCATCGCAGCTCGCCAGATGCCTTGGTGGGCCAACTCCTGAAGAATAGCCGATAGCCGATTTTCGGTAGGTTATCGGCTATTGGCTATTCGCGCAGCGCTGGCTCGATCGTGCCGCGCGGCCAGTTGATGAACATTTTTTGCTGCTCCACAACATTCGGAGGAAAAATCGCCGGGGGATTGGAGTCAATCAGTTCCGCTTTCTTCAAGACGAACTCCGGAAAGAATCGGCCGCTGGCCGATTCGTAAACACGATCGCCGGAAAAGTATCCATACAAGCGATACTCAAAATTGTTGTCCGAACCGATCGCATTACGGGCTCGATCGGGCGCAAGCGTTATTTTCTCGTTGAGCATGACCAGCTTCGCTCGATCCCAGCTTTCCCCCGGTTTTTTCACATATCCCCAGAAATAGAAATGCTGACCAAAGAGCCGCCGGCCAATAAAGTAGTCACCCATTTGTTCCGATTTTACGCGTTCCGATGCTTCGGGACTCACCTGCAGACCGTTACTGACCCCGGTTGAGGAAATCGTCTGACACCCAGCCAAAAGGAATGCACAGAAGAAAGCTTCCGCCCTCAGCAGGGACCTTAAGACTTTAATCATTTGATCGGCTTAGCTTGCATCGCTCATCCGCAGGTTCCAAATCCAATTCGGACCGTCGGTTATCGGACAACCCAGCGTCCGTTGGCAGGGCTCAGGATCGGTAGCTGGTTCAGCATGTATTGGGTTTTCCCGATAGCGGCAGTCATCGGTGCCCCGGTCGCTTGGTGCCAAAGAGCAGCCATGCTCGGACCTTCAAAAGCTTCTCCCTGATAGCAGCCCCACGATTGGACATGCGCGTTTCGGGCAAAAATGCCTCTTTTCAACTTCGATCTAAGGTCATTTTTGTGAAGCCAGGCTTTCGAAGCGCTTCCAACCTCGTTGCTGTAATCGAACATCATACAATCACTGTTGGAGTGTCCGAAGTAATCGAATGACACAATCTTATTCGTCCTGCGATCGGCGCCGCCGTTCAGATGGTCACAGAGCTGATCGGTGGTGTTAAACATTACGAGATTCACCCCATACTTTTCCTGAACAGAACGAATGATGCTGAAAAGATCCTCGGGTTCCTGCGCTTGTCTTGCTTGATAAGCTGGAGCGTAAACCAACCAGGTTATCTGAGTTTGCGGACCGAGCGTCTGCTTCAGTTGTTCGATTCGAATCCGGCTGGCGCGAATGAAATTCAACCACCAATGGTCATGCGGCTCCATTTTCGTTTTCTCCCATTTCCAGAGGGAGACGCCACCGGTCACAACGACTGCTTCGTCACCGTTCGTTCTGATTGGGATTGAACAAAGGACAAGCAACGAAAACCAGAGCTTTGCATTTTTTGGCAGACGGCAGTTGTTCATCTAACGAATCTCTTGCTATCACCCATGGAACTCAGGGCTCGATTTTAAACTGCAGGGCTCTACCTGGCAAACCGAGACGACCTGCCCTCCAAACAGCCAGGGAATCCATTTATGGTAATGAAATCCGATATACCCCAAACGGTTCAGAAATCTTGCTGATTCCATGGTTAAAAAGCGGGGTGAGATGAATCTGCGAATTGGTTACATAAAGCGCGCCATCCGGTCCGATGCTTAAGGTGTCGGGCCATTTCAGTCGAGTGTCTTTCGTTACCACCTCGAGCTGTTTGCTAGATAGGTCTATTCGCACGATCGCATCCTGTTCGATCGCCGTGGAGTAGATAGAACCGTTGCGAAAAGCAAGCCCGTCGGCAGCGGGAACGGTGGCGACCGTTTCAATCCGTTTGGCCAGGTCGGTATCAGGGAGATTGACGTTCTCCAGATCGGAGACCGGAATTCGGTAAAGCGTGCGCCCGCTCAATGCCTGGTAATATAGAAACCCACCGGCTTTATCGTAGGCAATTCCATCCGAATGAAATTGGACCGGCTCACCGGTCTTCGGATCGATAAGCTTAACCCCTTCAATGTTGAGAGTGACGGAAGGCTCCGCTTTGGTTGAGGGATGATTCTGCAAAACGCGACGGCCCTGTCCATTCTTCAGATCAACGACAACAAGTCCACCGATGCCGGAGTCAGTGATAAATGCGAACCCATTCTGGGTGTCAATCCGCACATCATTTAGATAGCTCTTCTTCGGCACAACCGAATCCGGGAAAACAATGTCTCGAATCACCTGGTTGGTTTTCAGATCGATCTTTACGAGTTTTGCTCCTCCAGAAATTACTCCTGCGAATTTGATGGAGGCCGGATCGAGCACCCAGAGAGCGCCCTGGTCATCGACGACAACGCTTTGGACACAAATAAACCGTCGATCAACTGGTCCTTCATTCGAATTCCAATTACTGTCGGGGTACGGTGTCAGCGCACTGTTCTCTCCTAACTGAGCAACAGAAACCGAATGGGCGTCTGACCAATATGGGAAATTTACGAAGATTCGACCGTCTGACGCCACGGTAATACCAGTAACTTGCTGATCAGGAAAAGCGGCGATCTGTTGGAGCTTCGGATCCTGTTGTGCCTGGACCGGCAGGGAGAAAAGGAGGAACATCAGCGCCGAGATTTTGCACCGGACAGTTCGTAACGACCTAATCAATAGAGTTGGTATTATTTTCATAGCGGGAAACCTCATTGTTTCGCGGCTAGGGTCGCGCTCCTGCGTAGCCGTTCTTCGTTAGGGATAGACTCCCCAGCCCCTTTGATCCATAGCCGATCAAGGTCACGAAACGGACTGTCCGGAGCCCGCTGTCTAGCGAATCGACGCCGGCACTTT
>WNFL01147357.1_pt2 | contig 19093 bp, 28 predicted proteins | sample 5400361 | NCBI WGS metagenome assembly WNFL01 (sample SAMN13153351, study PRJNA577476) | soil metagenome | isolation source: 40 cm soil on Douglas fir-dominated hillslope | place: USA:California | collected 2013-09-17
AAGAGGTGTGCTTGTCCAGTTTTTTTTTCGCCTTACGTACTCATTTACTCTCTATATAGAGGTAAGTCACCGAGACTTATGAATAGGAGCTCCAGTCCACTGAGATATTGCATTATTGGTAACTGCCTGTAGTTGATGGACAAGCGGGAGTTGGTACACGCACACTCGTTATTTGCATTTTCTTGAATTCACACGTGTGCGACTGTAGGAACAACGAAAAGAGATGGAGCTAGCTGACGCAGCCCAAGCTGCGGTTCAATCCCCTCTGGCCGATTCACCGCCCGTCAGTCATAACACCCCCAATGGAAAGTCTTTCTAGGGCTCAGATACATCCTTGGGGTATCAGATATTTACGGTAAGTAAACTCTCCGCTCAGGTCTGACCGAATTTACCTAACGGCCGACTTTCCTTTGCTTCCTTGGGCATTTTAACCACAAGGCCACAATAATATCATAGATCAATTTGCTACAAAGCTATTACTTCGGCGTTCTCTGAACATCAAATATATCATAAAATGACAACCCGGCCCGCACCGGATCCTAGACTGCTGTGGCCCAGACCACCTTGGCTGCACACTCTCCGCCCTTCTTCCCAGCTCCTCGCCCGCTCCACCTCAGCAAGCCTAAAATATCAAGCTCGTGTAGCGACCGCATAAACCGCGCATAAACCTCGCGTCTCCACTCCTCTTTGCTCCTTTCGGCATCTGTATTCATCTTATCCGCATCCTGAACGTGATCATTTGCTTCACCCTCAAGGGAAACAGCGAACGCCTCAAACCAGTCGTAGACATTGATAGTCCTGCCAGCTTCCATATATAGATGAAAAAGCCGGCATGTATCAGGGTCGTGTACTCGGGCCATATCCTCTTTTGGCAACTCGGATCCGTTTTCGCCATTCGTCATATAATTGGAAGTCCCATTGGACGCGGCGTATTTGGTGAGATCATGCAGGAGGTAGCCACCTGGCTGAATGAGAGCGGAGAGGATAGTAGCTTGAATGCTCGGATTTAAAAGCTGGAAAACTCATCAGTCGGATGAGCGGTTTGTTGATGGGATCCTACTCACGTCTGGACTGAAGGGAATGTTACCCGTATGCCATATTTCGTGCAACCGAAAATCGGTCCAAGGCTTGATTTTTTCACTATTCGCCCCGTCTTAGTGCCCGATGAGAGGGGAGGATGCCATCAGACACGTACTTCCATAGATGTTCGAGGAGCTGGGAAAAGTCCTTGCTGAGTGGATACGGTCCTATGTTGACCTCATTTGGGACCTCAGTTTGCACGATCGTTATCGCCAAGGCATCGAGTTTGGCCATAAAAATTGTGTCCTGGCTAGAATCGGGTATGTTTTCCACTAGGCGTTGTAGGCGTCCGCAAAGTAGCTGCGATTGCGTGCGCTTGAGCAACCTACGAGTCATTTATCGGTGAGTCACGCCCCCAGCCCCCCCAAGAAAAGGAGGACCACAAACTTGACGCGAGAGGTGAGCCTCATGTACGTTTCTTTCAATTTCCCGTCGCCAACTAATCCAGCTAATGTTGCGAAGGAGGCCTTGGTCTCCTTGTACCCATCGCCCATCAAGGTCTTTAGGTAAGCCTGGACTTCGCTCAGCACGAGAAACCCATATGAAACACTGCGCTTGAGGTCATGGAATATGTTTCTTGCTTTGTCAATTGCTTCCACGAGTTCCTCAATGCTGGGAGGGTCGTCTATAGGAGACCAGTGGGGAAAGAGTGCCACTCGGAGTGACGTAGTATGTCCCTCCGACAGTGCATTGATTACGTGAGTGTATTGTTCCTTGGTTAGTACGCCGTCCCGCCAGAAAACGGTCAACGGCTGACGGAAATGCCGCATCAGAAGTAACTGTGGATTTGATTAAAAAGGACCAAAAGTGAGTGGCTCCAATGTCACCTGAAAATGCGAGAGGATGGATTGTATACTCCAACCATAGGTCGAACACGAGTGAGCTACCCATTCCAATGCAGAGGTACCCAGAACAAGGTTCAGTGGCTTATCCAAGGAAAATAAAACCTAAACCTAGTAATTGAGCCATGTGGCCATGTAGATATCAAGGTACATTACCTCGCGTAGTATTGCATCGAACATTTGTTGACCGCTAGGCACATTGAAGATGGAAACTGAGAGGTGGGTCCGTACTATTCTTGGAAGTAGGTCGTGTAGTGCTCTAGACTTCGATAAACCTAGTACGAGCACGAGAGGAAGTCGATCGCAGTACAGCCTAGGAAGTACTATCAGAAGAAGGAAAGCAAGGAGACCGACGAATGAAGAGACCTGCATATGTGAATGAACTCCTGCAATACTTGAATATTGCAGCTTTCGGAGTCTGGGATCAGAGCAACCAGGCTGGGATTGGATGGGATCGCATCTGATGGATGACCGTTCACAGGTGAACGGAGACGGGGCTTATGCTTTGTTTTCCATCGATACCAGCTGAGAAGAAGTTGCATGTCGTAAGGGACAAGAGTGGTCGTCGCCTTGCCCTTTCCTGCAATTGATTGGGTTCAAGTCGCCGCCTGATAACAGGGGTTGCTTACGATCACTCCCAGACATAAAACCCGTGATTAATTGCTTGAACGCGGTTGTGGTATTTTGAAAATCTGATGGCGAGAGCTCTGACAGTATGAGGCCCGACTCTCCAGCAGCCCCCCGCGCATATGCGCTTAATATTTGGTGTTGGTCGCCCCCTACAGCATACCATTTAAACCTGTTTTGTCCAGATGGAACTTACCCGTACCTACTACAAGCGCTGCCGGTAGTTCATTGTTTGGAAGTAGTTTTCTGATGCAACTCGAGACTCCCTCCGCTGGTAGAGGATTCATAGTGAATTCCAATAGTTCTTTAGTGGTTGGAGAATATAATTCGCTCGCCACTCCCTACAAGCCGTCAGTCAAGACTCCGATGAACATACGTTAAAGGACCGACTAGCACGCGATCATGCACTTGTTGCCACGCATCATTGAACGTCGCATATCTTAGTTTGTCTGCCTCCGTCGTTTCTCCATGTTGAGGTGATGGAACGGCCGGTACGGCCAGAGACTCGTCGCCTTCCTCCATTTTGTCTACAACATGAACTTCAGGATCCAAATACTCCCTCCCTCGGATAGCATACCAGGGTCGAATGGAATACAGAAGGAAGCCTGAGAGCGGGCGTTTCTTGTCAGAAAAGTTGAAACGAGGAATAGCGAGACAATGGACGCGTTACCAACCGTCTGAGCTGCCCAATCGGCATCCTCTACTCTCATAGCGTCCTATACAACCCTTCGAGAGGCGCGTTCCGATAACTTTTGCAAAAGTCTAGTTGAAGTCGAAAGCAGGCAGCTGCAGTATGCTTTCGGTAAACAAGCACTTTGAACGACAACAAAGCACGTTATGTCAGCAGAGCTTGCGGACGATAGTTAGATTTCATGCAAGCGCATATCAAGCAAAAGGTCTCCAGGCTGGCGAAACGGCAATTTATTCGTTACAAAAGGATGGGTGACAAATCACTGCACGACATAATTTACATAGTGGTAGATAGTTTGTCTACCTATCACAACTACCCTTCAGGCTTGACGGGGGCTCTCTAAGGCACGATGGCGAATCGAAGGTATATGAAGCAGGAGTGGCTGCCTGAGGCCTCATTCGTGAGTGGCATGAACGTCTAGAGTAGTATCGAGGGTAATTGGATCCAGGAAGATCCTTTCGTTGGTACTAACAACGAACTCGTCACTTTCTGACGAGTGCTCACGCATGGCGTGCATCTTAAGGTTGAGGAACAGATGTGATACCATGATCACCATGAGGACTTGAGTCATTCTCTGAAGAAGAGGCGAGTTTACGAGCGGCAGGGTGTCGTAAGTTGCGAATAGGATCAAATTGAGGAAAAAGACCGCACCTAGTAGAGTGTCAGATGGTGTTATGTATACAATAGGTTAACTCACAGAAATAGGAGACACCCTCGCTGAAGAATGCTCTTAATAATTCCATTTTCCGATGTCTCCACGTCCTCGCGAACGTAAGAGCAGTCACGAGTGCATCAAATAGTAGGGCCCCAAGCCATCCTATTCTTCGGATGCCGTTACTTTGCACCATCAGCGAGACGAAAGTAGCATAAATCGTTGAAACGTACACGACCTGATAGACATTCCCAAGAGGGTTTGAGGATACCCAACACACTGATCTTAATTTAGATTTGCCTATAAAGTAGAGCCTGGCTGCTCACATTTTTGCTGCAGCAGCGGATCGTAGAAGCCCTGACTCAGGTCTACCCTAAAGACAGCGATAGCAGGATACTGGACAGCGATAAAATAAGAAAGAGTGCATCGGAAGTGAATACGCTCACCAATTGAAGGCCAAGACAGCATAAATATGCAGATATGAGGACTCCCAAGATCGTCCGTGACCTTCCCCATAATGCCCAGGTGCGGAGAATGAAGAAGCCTAATGCCTGGTGTTAACCTTTTATGTTCCGAGAGGATGATCGATCCTTACACGATATTGTAAACTGTGAAAAGATTGTACAGAGAAAGGAGAGTTGAATGTCCAGACGGCAGCTGTTTTACGGTGAGCCATCAAGTGAGAGAGTAGGTATAGACTGGGTACAGTCCGAGATACTTACAGCTGCATGACAAGTTAGAGTGCCCAGCCTGCGATTTGGGGAACAACTCACATTGGCGTAGTTTAGAGACGGCGCGATGAGAAAGTAGCTAATTAGATTTCCGTAACGATGCTGATAGCTGAGCGTAAGACGGAGAGCGCGTTCGAGGAGCGTACACCTACCGCCACCCACAGGATCTTTGTGAAGTTGAATTTCGAACCATTCCAAACAACCCTTCGCTCACTTTCAAAAGTGAGACAAAAGTCGTAAACGATTGCAGTTGCCGCTCCTAGGTCGAGGCACTTTTGTGCAAAACTATTTATTGTATGCAGGGTCAGGTTCTCGCGTTGCTTTCGCTACCTGACCATTACCCACAGAAGACGACTTGATAAGGGCACGACCCCCTCTAGAGGTGAAGCGGCCATGGGAGGTTCTGAAAGAGGATCTGAAGGATGGAGGAGAGGGCCGGGGGTTGGGAGTTGTCGTCTGGGAGGCCCAAGGGTCGAGTTATAGTCTTGATTACCATCAGATGCACCGGGTGATGCCTGGCTCAGGCACCCTAGTCAACAAACCCCACACAGGTACGCATCCGCTTGTTCTCGGAAATTTGAGCGCAGGTGCAAGCGTAAAGCTTATCCCGGGCGTGAGTACTAACCAGTGATAGCCTCACACACCAAGCACCACGGATCAAGTTATTTATGAGTTGCAATGGCCACACCTACACCCTACACCTCGTTCGTTGTTGGTAGGCTTTCAGAAGAGCTGTGGTTGAGTACGACCGCCGGACCGTGCAAGCCCCCAAGACGTATACCTTGTTCACCTTGTACACTTTCCTACACCTCGGAGGTTTGTGTCGTTGCTGCCTGTCAGTGCGCTGTCGGGGCATTTTTAGCAGCAGGAGAAAGTCTGGCTTTCGTTCGCAGATGGTGAGCAATGGTGAGCGATGGTGGGCAGCGTACCTTCAGGGTCACCTGACGGATTCCAAATCCGGGCAGTCTATTGTAATAAAGGCATTGCATAATTCAAAAGCATTTCATCTCATTTCATGTTGGAGAATCCTTCACCCTGGAAATCGAACCTGATCGAAACGAGATCGAGGCGAGACCCGAGACGGAGACGTCAGACCAGATGGGGCTGGAGGTGATGCCTTTCTGAGAACTGGATTCTTCGATTCTCGGACGTAGTATCGCAGGTGTATTGCAGGCGTCTACGCTCTCGTCTCTCTCTCCAGCTGCGATGAATATCATGGTCCGCATAGGTCGGTTATACCCGCCCCCTCAATATTCCAACGGTTGGTTGAAATAAAAAGCAATCCTTCAGAAACTGTCAGGAATTGGGTTTTTGGGTAAAACCATTCATCATCCATACCCGCCATGCCCAGATTACCGAGCCCACCGACTAACCGACTACAGACCCGATTGATTTGAGGCAAGATGATATACCCTCCGCTAGGATGAATTGCTGGCTAACACGCAGCTCTGCTATGGAGTCGTTTCGTGTTCCCATTCACGATATATCTAATGGGTTTGTAAAGGTTCACGAATGTAGTGAAAGTTGGAACAAGGCTTAAAGAAACTCTATCATCAGTAGGATGGGAACAACCCCAATAACCTTTCTTAAGCATTTTCGTGGGTTATTCACAATGTGCAGGAGAGCCGTTCTTTGCTCGTTTTTTATCCGCCCCCTGGATTCAAGTTAAAAAAAAATCTTTCTAGCAGGCCCATTCAACGAAAACCTCGTCCTCTTAAAAGTCTCGGAAATGCGTACATTTTGTTTTCGATCCGTTCCGACAGGCGACGGGCGCTATGAATCCGTTGTCAGGTCCAGTCATCCGGAAGTGGTCCTTCAGCATCTTTTTGAGGAGATTGACGCCGTCGACCTTTCTAGCACTCGGAATATACTTGACTTCTAGATGATTCTAGGTCGATCTGTGCTCGAATGCGGGAGAAATTCTCGACTCGCCGACGCCCACTCAGTCTTCCTTCACGTCCATCGTGGGATGGACAGCGAACATTCCAGCATGTTCGATTTCATAGTCACCAAGGGTTCCCTCCTGACGCGGCGTCACCTCTGACTCACTTACTGACGAGGTATAAAATAATCTCCCTCTCCTCTCAACCATCGAACATACTTTCCAGCGATATGAGTGGTACATTCATTATCCTTCTTTGGTCTTACTGATTGGTCTAATCCACTTTCACTCCAGGCACTGCATTTAGCGAAACGCTTCAGTACATCACCGCCATCAAGCTCCAGGAGCTTGAGCGGCAACGCGATGCATGCAAGGCGTATGTGGATGGCACACTCAAACTTGCGAGTGCAGAAGGGGATCCCATTGAGCGAGTCTCCATCCTCTTAGATCGTATCCGTGATTGGAAGGGACTGGGGGGGTTAGTGTCTAGCACGGTCGTGATCCCCAACTACGACTCGTACGTTGTACACGCCCCGTATCATTTTTTGTTCTGATAGTGTTACGCAGTTGGCTGTACCAAGCCCGTCACGACAGCTCGATCTCGAGTGAGCAGGTCAACGCTTGGGCTAATACACTCGAGACAGAGCTCCGTCAGGCTGTGACTCGCTACGACTACGCCAAACTTTTCGGTGATCTGCTCGACGAGTGGATCTCCAGCGGCGACTCGCTTGCGTTGCCTCCTGCCCATGTTGCCGGTGCTGATGGCGATGAGGACGACAGCCAGAGTGGAACACCTGCGGAGAAGAGGCCCAGGTCTATGCGCCAAGGTAAGCAATTGCGAGTGCAAAAGCAATTATTGACACGATCAATTAACATTGGCCTATCATTTGTCTCTAGAACGCCTAGCACAACAAGGAAAGATCCAAGAGCTCATCTTCACTTCAAAGCCCATCTCTCGGTCCGCAATCACCTCCTACTTGGGTGATCTCTACGCGAGTTCGCCAGAAGCAGGAGCAGCGCTCGAGAAACTCCGCAAGGACATCCTTGATGCGGGTAATTCTATCCGCACGGACACTCTGGATGCATCGGAAATGCGCAACTTGATCAAGTCACTGCTGGCGAGGGACTTGCTCGGCGCAGAGAAGGCCGCAACCCTCAAAGGTTTCTTAGATAGCGACATTATCATCGATGAGGTTACTAGCGTTTTGAATATGCAGATGGCCCGTCTGGATGATTGGGAGTGGCCGGCGGAAGGCGTCAAGGTCGACATGAGAAGACATTTGTCTGGCAAGTATCGGTACGTGAATCAATACGCCGATCTCGGTAGGTCATCAGTGATGCTGATGACACGTCCTTCACAGGGCATACATGGACACGTCGATAATCGAGGCGCTTCTGTTCCAACATATCGGCATGGAATGGAGCATTAAATTCAAATCGGCATTTAGGAGCGTCCTATATTCGTCAGCTTGGCTCCGCGACACCAAACCACTCAGAAGGAAGCAACTGAAACGCCGGCACGAGCTTCTTGGCGAACCACTTCCCTCCCATATTACAGCTAGCAATGGTGGTCGTGGTGGTCGCGGTCGCGGTCGTGGCGCCGCAAGGAGTACAGGGTGGGATGAATGGGATAGGTGGGATACGGAACCATCGGCTGTCGGTGCTCTTCCCCCACCTCCTGAGTCGATCGAGGCGCAGAGGCGCGCACTGCAGCTTGAGCAATTCTTTATGACCCAGCTCCCAAGCGAAATGAACCAGGAGACACCGTACGACGAGGAACCGAAGGCTGGCGAACGCCCTAACCAAGGTGTCAACGCTCAGCAAATATTACTTAGGCTTGTGAGCACCGAGGCTGCCCTGCGCAGAGAGCTGCACGGAGAATGCACGCTTATGCGAGCAGATCTGGAATGGTGAGTGAACACTTTCTCTCCTTTCCCCTCGCGTGTGTACTCGCACCAGTACTGATAGTCTCTCTTTAGGTTTGGGCCATCCCTGCCACACGACTCAATTCTAGCAGTGTTTGAGTTTTATGGCATGCCGGAGAGCTGGCTTGCTTTTTTCGAGAAATGGTTGAACGCGAACCTGCTCTTTGAAGGAGCCTCTGGCCCTCGTACCCGAGCCCGTGGTGTGCCCATCGCACACGCGTTGTCGGTGAGTGGATGGTGATACAACCCTTTCACACGGGATCACGCTCTCATCTCCGATCCCGTCCCACATATAGGTGCTTTGCGGTGAAGCAGTCCTGTTTGGGATGGATTTTGCGGTCAATCAACGTGCCTCCGGCCTGTACGTCTACCGCATTTACGACGACTTCTGGTTCTACCACCACGATCCGGGCGTTTGCGCCACTGCCTGGAAGGAGATGAAGAAGTATGCGAAGTTGGTCGGCATCAATTTCAATATGAAGAAGACCGGTGGTGTCTGCATCGGAGGCGAACTAGAACTAAGCTTACCCGAGGGCGTGGTTGGCTGGGGGTTCCTCGTTTTCGATGCAGAGAAGGGCAGGTTCGTGATAGACCAGGCTGCCGTAGATGTCCACATTGCCGAGCTAAAAAGGCAACTGGATAATGCAAACTCAGTATTTGGCTATGTGAATGCTCTGAACAAGGTGCGGGTTTCGGCTATTAAATACCCTCTGCGAACTCACATGTCCCTCGATTAGTACCTGGAGTTCTTCCGACGCAACTTTGGACAACCAGCGCCATGTTTCGGTAAAGTCCACGCAGAAGAAGTGATATCCACTTTCGGTAGGATTCAGCGCGGTATTTTTCCCTCTACAGGCGGCTCTGTTGTCGAACACATCCGAGAAACCATTGAAAAACGGTTCGATGTCAAGGATATTCCCGCAGGGTGGTGCTTCCTTCCTATTTCGGAGGGTGGGCTGGAAATCGTCAACCCGATCATCGACATCCTTACGGTACGGGCTTCACTAGTTCAAGATCCAACGGTGGCGTTCTCTCAGAGGAAGCAGACGGACGAGGAAGACTATAACAAGGCTGAGGATGTCTGGAGGACCGGTGGCGGAGAAGGCAATTCTGACACGTTCATGCCGTGGGACGAGTTTGTTTTGGGACGAGAGACGGCTTCGGTTGGGTGGGGGGAGGTTTGGAAGAGTCTCCAGGTTGTGGCTGCTCCGGCATCTCTCTCCCAGACTGGAGCAGCAGCTAGAGATGGAAACTGGTACGGCAGGTCCAACGTTGGGAAGTGGGTTATGCTGCTCTATGCAGACGAGATTCTGCAGCGGTTTGGGACTCTGAAGATTGTCGAGCCTACGCTCATCCCTGTGGGCATGCTGTCGGCATTTAGGAGTTCGAAGATTGCTTGGGACCAGTAAATGATTTGTCTTTGTAATGGTAGCATTTGTAGTGTAGCACGGTTCGGAATATGGAACGTGAACAATCAACCAGCCGATCCACGCTTGGAACCAGTCTCGACCGCTCATTCAGTGGCCGTGTGATATAAGGACACCTCAAGGTTGTCATGCACGTACTAGGTGCGTCCCTGTGTCACAGACATGCTTCCGCCACTGCCGTCTGCATTAATGCCATCAAGCGAGGAGCATTCGGGCCATAACCGCACCGAGGAATATTATATTATTAGCAATACATTATCGACCCTGGCAGGGGAGGATCTACTGCCGCAAAAGTACTGGGGAAAGGTACGTACAGTAGGAGAATTGGTTGCGGTGAGCGGTGAGACTGAAAGTTGGCAATGCGCATTCTTTTCTCCTATCGTTTGTGCAGCACAGCTCTCATCTTTCAGCATCTACATGAGGAAATACCATGGATAAGGAGTCAGCTTTGCTTCGTATTCTCAAAACGTTTCTTCAATCGCCATTCTCTGCACTGTACACGTTATTCATGAAGGGATCAAGTCCTTTTGACGCGCTCAAGCGCGTCTATGAAGTGCTGATCGTTCGCCTTAGGTGCAAAGTACTGCTCTCAAGACGTGCATATGGTGTGTGCACGAGTACATCTGAAGTTGGTTTAGTGTAACTATATGAATCTGTAAGGAAGCCAAATTGTGACTGTCTTGCGTCATAAAGCATCATGTTGTTGTTGAGGAACTCGCTGGGATAACCATCATTGTACATAAAACGGGTAAATAGGGTAAACATAAGAAGCGATCTGGCGCTTGCGAGCAAACAAAGAGGCAGGAGCTTGAACTACCCCGTCTCCAAGCTTTACTGAACAACTACTAAGGCGCGAAGGGCAAGTTCTAAAAATGGTAAGCTTTAATATTCAAGCACCCATACCTTACACAAGCTGTATTCTCATTACTCTCTCCAGCCCGTCATTGACAGTGTCAAGATGGCTTGGTAAGCAATGATGGCAGAATTGACCCTCTTTACTACCACTGATACAGGCTCTGTTTGCGCATGATAGTGAAGTCTGCATACGTGGGCATCGCAGTTCTCGTTGCACACATTCCGACAGGCCGCTGTTCGAAATTCGCAAGAAAGGCCGTCCCATCACTCAGTGCAACCACTGCCGTGATTTGAGGAAGGTGAAACAAGTCCATGTGCGTTGTGGATGTCGCAAGGAAGCCGAATGGATGGGAAAGCGCAACGGTGAGCATGGTACTTCATGTTCCTCTCGAATCTGTAAGGTCACTCACCCATCAAACTCACATTCCCTAGGGAAGTCGAAGAATGCCGCTGATACGATTTTCGATGAGGATTACACTGAATGTAACTGCGATGAGACGGGTATTTGCCCTTGTGCCGTACCCCGGAACGAGTCAAGCTCTCTCCAGTCTCTCCACCCACCTAACTGCCATGGTCCCACTGGTGGTCTGCCAGCCTCTTCTCAACCTTCCTGTTGTCTCTCCCAGGTTGAAACGCCGATCAACTGTGAATACAACTCTCCACTGCCTCCTTTGAGCTCGATAGATCACACCCTCTTGTCCTCCACGTCTGGACTTCCTGATGGCGTCCGGCGAAGGAGAAACTCTGCGCCTCCGGCGTGTGCTTGCCCTGTTGTCCAGTCACCCTACACTCATGCAGCCGCTTCTAATTCCACACATTCTTGTTGTAATCAGCCTTCTTCGACCCGTCTTCCTCCAAATTTGACCGAACCAAAATCCTTCCCGGATGTTGTCCAATCACCCTCGAATCCGTACACGGCATCTTATGCAGATCCAGTGTTCCGCATTGACCAGTTATTTAACGCCTCTCAACCCATGAATCCATCCCATGGTGCTCTCCGCGCGGAATCCTCTGGCCAGACTCCACGTTTTGCACCATACCCGAATCATTCTCGCTCTCAAAACGTGTATTCAAGCTTTTTGTTGCCTCAGCAACAGTCCCTTTTCCACCCGCCCACATCACATGCACAACCCAATCCATCAGCAGACACCGCTGCGCCACAGAGCATCGACCTTGTGACGCCCTTAACGCAAAGTACTAGCCTGGCTACCTTAGAAGTCCAGGAGTCCGCAACAGAACCAACCAGGACACGCAACACACCGCCACCTCGTCTGGCACTATCTTCGCAGCACCAATCGAGCCAGTCATTTCCAATTGCTCGTGCAGTGGTAGCTGCTCTTGCGTGCTGTGCTCAGGCTCAAATCTGGAAACAGTGTTGATGGGTTCTACGCTCGGGACAGAACCAGACAACTGTCAACGCTGTACTGACTGCTTCGACTGCACGTCGCTACTCAATGATTTGCCGCAACTGGCTCCTCTGCGAGACGCAAGCGTTGCCGCCCTTTCGGCATTACGGACAGCCCCGGAACCGCAAATAGGAATACAATCGCAAACAGATGTCCAACGTCAATTCGATACTCACCCACCTTCCACCCTCCAGCTAGAGCGGCACAATGACGTTCCACCAAGCTGGACAGCAGCCCCAGATCCTGACATGCTCTCTTTGCTCCGTAGCAATCCGTTGCATGCGTCATCCGAAGCAGAACTAGCCAATAGCGCATGGTCTGATTTTATTCTGGGTGCGCCTCTCAACAATTTGTGGCCTGTGGACGGTAATTTCGACCAAATGTACGGGGCACAGGGCGGCGAGACGCCTGTAACGCACAACCTGAGTTTCAATGGACCAGTTGGTGAACGTGTACCATGACGCATCCAGAATTTCCCCACCAAATAGTTGCGCTTTCTTGATCTTACTTAGTCACCATGTCTTTGCTCATGTCCACTAATGTATCTGTAACTTGTGTGACTTCTACCAGTTTCATCACTAATCGAAGGATATCTCACCATCTTCTTGTTGCAGGTGGCTTACAAAGCCCGTTTTCGATCTTCCACCGCGCCAAAGACAACGATTCGCGATGTCTTGCTCGCCCATCGCATATTCGGTCTCTAGGAAGCGGAAGCGGGCTCAACTTGATGATCGTTCACCATCGCATAAGTCTGCGAAACACTCCTTCGGTGTAGCTGCGTCGTCGAGTGGGGCCAACAGTCAACCGACTGCGCCGATACGGCAGGATGGAGAGCTAGGGGACCAGGTGAGAACTGGTTGCGGTGCCTTTTACGATGGAGACATAGGGGGGCGAGCGGACGAGTTTCAACATGTTGAAGCACGACAGCATCAAGAGCCTCCAGTGTCCAACAACTCAGGAGCGTTTGTAATATCTCCTTCACTCCAGTTAGAGAACCCTTTCCAGTTCTTCACCCACACCTCCCGACAGCCAAACCTCTCGACTGCTAGTCGTCCAATCGAGGCTTACTCTACCACTCCACCCACTACTCCGTCCCGTCCATTGCGGAGTCCAAAAGCTCTGGCGATCTGGGCTGGGATTGTGGGAATGCCTCCACCCTTGCCCAACTTTGGGCCGTCGACCCCCGCTCCTCAACTTCCACCAGCAGATCCCATCTGCCTCCTCTCCGTGCCACACATGGACCATATCTGGAATGCGCTACCTACCGGCACCTTCTGGGAGTTTGCGCGATTTGCCCAGGATGAGAACCGCGGTGTCAATGATCTCAGTGAGACGATGCTGGTCACGGCGCTCATCGGTGATAAAAATACGCGAAATAGATCCAACGTAGAAGGAGTGGAAGCGATTCGTTTGTGGGCCAACGACTCAAAGCTGAGCGAGGAAGACTCGCGTTGGCTTCAAGAGCTGGATTGGGAGGCGGAGGCCATTGTGGAGGATAAAGGTCGTATGCTCGGTATCGGTGTGGACGGGGATATGGGAGACAACAAAGCTCGCTATGGAGGTCAGATTGGGTTCTGCGCCACCTTGCACTGCGACGAAGGACAAAGAAGGGCTTTGAACCTCAAAACCGACGGTCGAATCGTCCTTGAGAAGCCCATGATGCGTGCTTCCTGTTTGTTCACTCGGATATGGGGGTCGCATCGATTCCTCAGACTCAAGCTATCCGATTGGCTCCTCAATCGCGTCAGTAACGACGGGACTGGCCAACTGAGGAAAGAGTTGCAAGATTATTGTAGTCGTCCCATCCATATACTTGGACGCAAGTATCATCCACTTGTTGAAACAAAAGAGGTGGTATATTACTTTCAACATGGTCACGATCGTGTTGGGTTTAGAGCTATGGAGGATCTGGGCGAAGCCCGAAAATTCTACGGTGTTGGGAAGTACATTGGAACCGTTGAAGGGTTTCTGCAATGGTGGCTTGCTCCCGAGCACAACCGCAATCAGGCCATGTCAAAGCTTACGGCCCGTTTGCACCTTGGCTTCTCTGATACCCTCCCTGGCGTCTTCATCAAGCCTGAGAATGTGAAGATTGTCCCCGACATTAGTACAGATCTTCCCTATTTTATTTATGCTCGCAACTGACATTTATCAATAGCACGCAATGGTTTCAAGTTTACCGATGGTGCTGGATTGGTATCTGGGTCCGTTGCAATGGCTTGCTGGCGCAAATATCACCCGGGGGACTATTTAACTCCTCCGGCCGTCCAAATCCGCGTTAGCAGTGCCAAAGGTGTTGTACAGGTTGACCCTAAGGATGCCGAAACCTCTAATTTCAACGGACCATATAAGATCACGCTCACCGAGTCGATGGTGAAAGTCAAGTATAACCCACACCGACGACCAGCAAATGGACCAGTGCATGGTATGAGCATATATGATGCAGCACATTATATTATTTGCATTGTCAAACCTGCTCCAGTGAAATACCCTTCAAATCTTTCCGGCCAATACATGACAATTCTGTCTGCGCGAGGCGTGCCAGATGAGGTTTTTCTTGAGTTGCAAAGGGATTCTGTCAAGGAGGCGCTCAAGGTCATCGGAGATGTGGACGGGTGGTGGGACAATGGTTCCCAGTCTCGGGCCGGAGTCAACGGTCGTATGCAGTTGGCCGCTGCCTCGGAGACTGCTGGAAGTCTGGCTATTTCAGTGAAAAAGCGAGACACTGCCGGTGCCGCACGTGGATTGGGCTTCTGGAGGCCCGGAGACGATAGGTTAAGGCGACAGGGAACTCAAGACAGGTGTTCCAGTAGCCGCGCGATACCTGCAGCACCAACCGACGAGTCCAGTCGATCGACGGGCATACCAAGACCAACACCTGCCGCGAATGACACCTGGAGAAGAGATGAAGTCAGTGGGTACCCTCCTCTGAAATACGAAGCTCTTCGAGTGGCAGCCCTCCAGGGACTGGATATTGCAAGGAGCAACCATTTCTCTAGTTTGTGGAGGTACACCGTGCAAGATGTTATTCGAAAAGTAGTGCTTGACTTGCACCTTCCTGTTCCTCGTTCTGCTGGTGGTTTCCTGCAACCAGGTACATGACCTCACTCATGACACTTTTTCAGCTGATTTATTGGGAACATGGCTAGATTGGACTGGAACACTACAAGAGGGAGAGATTGTCTTCCTCCCCGCGGAAGGGGTCGTAGATCCTGATACAGGATTTATATTAACTGCGATCGTTGGGGATGTCGTAGTACGTATCGTGTTCGCTATGCGGTTAGATTAATCCCTGATCTTGTGTAGGTTGGTCGACATCCTGCCCTACTCCCGACTGATATGCGGAAGGTTTGTCGTCCAACATCTCCCCGGCATCACCTCCTGACCTAATCAGGTCCGGGCGATTCATCCGCCTCTTGCGCTTCGACACTGTCGAGGGTTGATCATCTTTTCAACCCAAGGGAGTCGACCATTAGCGGACATCCTTGCTGGTGGAGGTAAGAATCATGTACTCTCGTAGGTATACATGTTAATGTGACGTTTAGATTACGACGGCGGTAAGCAGCAAACTCCCTGCAACTTGTTTTGATGTGCTGATTCTAGTAGATCTTGGCGACGTGATTTGGGAACCAAAAATTGTCAACGCGTTCCAAAATGCTCCTCTCGATTTTTCCAAGGCTCCACCTGAGATCGATTCCTGCTTTGAGAAGGACACAGTGTCAGTCGATGAACTACTGGAACACTTCAAGTATATCCCAGAGCAGGACCGCGTCCGGTACTTCTCTCAGCAGCTTCTTTCGAGCATTGGAGACCCAGGTCTGTTCAAACGGTGTACGTCCAGGAAACGGTCTCGCGTTCAGTACCTCACCGGCTTGGTTTGTACAGACAGCGGGATGTACAACAAAGCCGCTATTCAATACGGTATCGATCACGCTATCACGCAGGATCTCGCACACAAGTTGGTTGTGTGACCTGGTGAATCGCAAGGGCTGACGGGCGTATGGCAGATTTAATAAACTCATGGATGCATCAAAGAGCGGGATTCGAATCAAGCCACCAATTTTTCGGCTCGATAAAGCCCATTGGGACACGAAGTACGACCCCTATTGGAAATATCAGCAACGCACCGCAAAATCGGTGACACCTCAATATCATGATTCTGCCACAATGCGCTACAGTGCACCTGCATCTAGATTTGTTCTCGATGTCCTCGTCGATGTCGGTTCCGGGTTCTTGAAGGAACAAGTTGACGCATTCAAGGCGCGGCTGCAAATATATCAAGATGCAGAATTCAACTCCAGATGTCAGAGCGAAATTCTTGACAAAGATTTAACACAACCATGGTTCGAAGCACTCCGCTGGGCGGAAGATGAACCAGACAGGACGATGCGAGAAGCTAAGCAAGCCGAACTTAACTCGATTCAGGCTTCTGTCAACGAATGCTTGAGCAGGTTCATGCAAATGACTTCCTGTCAAATTGAGAAGAAGATGCCCCGAAATCAGCGGCAAGAGGAACTTGGTACGCTTGTCCGTCACTATGCTAATAGCCCGGACTTGTGGAGTCTGCCACTCCTCACAACTTCGCTACCTGGTGGGGATGTCCTTGTAGGGAGAATCAAGGCTAGTTGCGCATACTTGCAGGACTCGGAGAAGTACCAGTTGAAGAAAGGGCAGGGAGGGGGGTCTCCTAGTGGATTTCCCTGGCAGATGGCTATGGCGGGACTCGGTGATATCAAGGCAGAGGCGATCTCTAGGGGAGACACTGTACGTCTCCCTTATAATGTTGTTGAGAAAGTGGGAGTGCACCGATATTTCAAGTGATCATCTCTTGTATGATGCCCTCGGTTATTTTCCATGCATATACAAGTCCGTTACCCACGTACAGGAGCAGTAGCCCGCCGATGTATACTGTTTGTTCCAAGTGGTGCGACAAAGCTACCGAACTTGGGACTCCAAAATTTTATTGACGAGGATCGACGATGCCTGACGCCTTCTTTGCGGGCTCTAATTCCAAAAAGCGAAAAAGGGTGCACACGAATGGGGTATCATCATCAAATAAAGCTGCTAAACGATCTCCCGGAGGTGCAGCATCCTCATCCAGTATGCCGAGGAGTGTGAAAAATGGGCAGAAAATTGGAACATCGGAGATAATACGAAGCAGAGTACCCAAGAAAAGAGATGAAGAGCTTGAGAGCGGTTCTGATGCCGGGGGCGCCCTCGATTTCGACGAGGATTTGAAGGCAAACGACATAGATGAGGCGGAAACGCGGGAACAGGCAGAAATTGAGGACGATGAAGACGAAAGTCCTGCCGAAAAGCGGCTGAGATTGGCGAAACTCTATCTCGAAAGTGTCAAGAATGACCTAGGTGCGCGACCTTGCTGGATAGGATGTGTGCGGCGCTTATAAAGCTTTTTCACAGCGGATGGAGAATGGGATGCTGCTGAGATCGATAAGGAAGTTATTCAGTCGCGCCTACAGAAGGATGTGGTCAGTCCCTCATGCCGTCGCGAATTCGCAGTCCAAAGATTCAATCTTGCCTTTTGAGTATAGCTTGAACAGTCGGGAAAGGTTCACTCTTTCGTCGCAGAGAAGGTAAATACCCCCATGCTCACCTGTAAGAAGTCCTCACCAAATCTTAGATCATTGATCCCTCGTCCTCGAAAAAACTCACTCTTCGACCACATCGTTTGCCAGTTACTGCTGCATTAGTCTCCGAGGATCTAAGGACGCTCTTTACTTCCGGAAAAGAGGGCAACATTGTAAAGCACGACTTAATATCGGGGAACTCACAAAAAGTGTTTTACAAGCATGTTCCATCAAAGCAACAACGTGAAAAAAGCAAGGGTAAAGGAAAGGCTCCTCTGCTTCAGCAAGATGTCGAAGGCCATTTGGACGAGGTGTGGGCCCTCGCTCTGAGCCCAGACGGCAAATGGTTAGCGAGCGGCGGGAAAGACCGTCGTGTAGGTGTATGGGATGTCCATGGAGAGAGATGGGTAAAGTCTATAGGGAAACACAAGGACTCTGTCTCCGTAAGTGTCCTCCAGCCTCGTACTCGATTGTATTTCATCCTTGGTGCTAGGCTCTGGCATTCCGCAAAGGTACACAGCACGGGCACTCACTCTACTCCGCGTCATTTGACCGTACTGTCCAAGTCTTCACTCTCCCGACCTCGCCACCTTCAGCATCCGGTTCCGCAAACGGAGCATTCGGATACGTCGAAACACTCTTCGGACACCAGGACAAAATCACGGACCTCGATGCACTGCGAGCGGAGGCGGCAGTTAGTAGTGGTGGACGAGACAAGACTGTGCGGTTCTTCAAGATTGCGGATGAGACTCAGCTGGTCTTCCGTGGTGGAGTGAAGAGTGCCCTTAGAGAGGTGATTGAAGGTGCTCTAGACGCGGATGCAGATACGGATGTAGTGGACCGAAAAGGCAAGGGCAAGCAAAAATTTGTGGAGGGGAGCATGGAGTGTGTGGCGATGATCGACGAGCATACCTTCTTGAGTGGAGGTGATTCTGGGTACGTTCCTATGTGCTCGAAGTCTATCCTCTCATAACTGAATCGCTCCATGTACAGTTCAATTTCACTTTGGTCAACTGGAAAGAAGAAGCCTATCTTCAACTACCCCCTCGCTCATGGTGTGTACATTCACGAATCAGAAACAGAGGGCCAAGTCAAGGTTCCACGCTGGGTAACGAGTCTTACTTGTCTCCGGTATTCCGATCTGTTTGCTTCTGGTGGGTTCATTTCTCCATACAAATTGACTCACTCACCCCGGGCGAAGCTGATTGGTGGTTATTCAAGGTTCTTATGATGGTCACATACGACTATGGAAACTCGATCCAAAATTGAATTCGTTCCAGGCGCTTCCATTCACCATATCGATACCAGGCATAATCAATAGTCTCCAGCTGGTCTCAGCACCGCATACACACAACCCGCTCTTGGATGCACCATGGTTGTATCCAGT
>WNFL01337246.1_pt2 | contig 19093 bp, 26 predicted proteins | sample 5400361 | NCBI WGS metagenome assembly WNFL01 (sample SAMN13153351, study PRJNA577476) | soil metagenome | isolation source: 40 cm soil on Douglas fir-dominated hillslope | place: USA:California | collected 2013-09-17
TCGGGCTTGTAGTTCATGGTGAGGAAGATGCCCGAGACGATCTGGATCACCAGCACCAGCAGCGCCAGCGAGCCGAAGTAGTACCAGAAGTTGAAGTTCTTCGGCGCGTAGTACTCGGAGAGCTGCTCCTTCCACATGGAGACCAGCGGGAAGCGCTGGTCCACCCAGGTGAGGACGCCGTTGAACGGCCCCGCCCCGGTGACGGGAGTCTTCACGGTCTTCGCGGCCACGCTCTAGGCTCCCTTGGTGTCTTCGCCGATGACGATCACCGCGTCACTGGCGTAGCGATGGGGCGGGATGGCGAGGTTCGCCGGCGCCGGGGAGCCCTTGAACACCCGCGCCGAGAGGTCGAAGCGCGAGTTGTGGCAGGGACAGTAGTAGCCGCCTGGCCAGTCCGCACCCATGTCGGAGGCGGCACCCACCTCTTTCTTCAAAGTGGGCGAGCATCCGAGGTGCGTGCACACGCCCTCGACGATGAGGAAGGCGGGCTTGATCGAGCGCTCCGGGCCCTTCACGTAGGGGGGCTGCTTCGCCGCCTTGGAATCGGGATCGACGAGCAAAGGGTCGTTCTTGGGCAGTCGCGCGAGCATTTCATCCGTGCGCCGCAACACCCAGACGGGCTTGCCGCGCCACTCGACGGTGATCTGCTGGCCGGCCTCGAGCTTGGAGATGTCGTATTCGACCGGGGCGCCGGCGGCGAGCGCCCTTGCGCTCGGCAGCCAGCTCGCGAGGAACGGGACGGCCACCGCGACCCCCGCCACGCCGGCGGCAGCCGACGTCCCGATCAAAAGCAAGCGTCGTCTTTTTTCGTCGACATTGTCTCTGACGATGGCGGTCATGGGGGTCTTGAAGGGGGAAGGGACGCGGGGACAGGTTAATTGAACATTTTAGCGGATTTGCTGCCCCCACTTAAAGCCCTGGGCGCCGAATGAGGCATTGACCGGGCGCTCTTTCGCTCCTAGATTGCGCTAACTCCGAGGAGAACGGCCATGGGAATGATGTCGGAATTCAAGGAATTCGCCGTCAAGGGCAGCGTGGTCGACCTTGCCGTCGGCGTCATCATCGGCGCGGCGTTCGGCAAGATCGTGGAATCGCTGGTGGCCGACCTCATCATGCCGATCATCGGCAGGTTCACCGGCGGCATCGACTTCACGCAGCATTTCATCGCGCTCGCGGCGATCCCGCCCAACATCCCGATGACGCTCGAGGCGCTGAAGAAGGCCGGTGTCCCGGTGATCGCGTACGGCAACTTCCTCAACATCGTGATGAACTTCGTGATCCTCGCCTTCATCGTTTTCCTGATGGTGCGGCAGATCAACAAGATGCGCCGCTCGGCCCCCCCCGCGCCGCCCGAGGACGTCCTTCTCCTGAGGCAGATCCGCGACAGCCTTGTGAGAAAATAGGAGGGATGCGCAAGCTCTGGCTCTTTTTCGCCCAGGCGGTCACGCTCACCCTCGCGGGGATCTTCGTCGTCTCGCTGGTGAAGCCCGATTGGCTCGCCTGGCGCACGCAGGTGGTGGAGGTGCGCGAGGCCGCGCCTCCCGGCCCGGTGATGGCACCCGTGGCGGCGTTGCGGCCCTCCTCCTTCAGCGATGCGGCGCGCAAGGCGCTCCCCTCCGTCGTCAACATCTCGGCCACGCGCCAGGTCAAGCGGCGTAACCCGCTCCTCGACGATCCCGCGTTCCAGCGCTTCTTCGGCGAACGCTTCAACATGCCCAACGAGACGCAGCTGTCGCTGGGCTCGGGCGTGATCGTGAGCCGCGAGGGCTACATCCTCACCAACGACCACGTGGTCGACGGCGTCTCCGAGATCCACGTGACGCTCTCCGACGGGCGCGCGCTCGTGGGCAAGATCGTCGGCACGGATCCCGACACCGACCTCGCGGTGGTGCGCGTGTCCGCGAGCGGACTCACGCCCATCACCTTCGGGCTCTCCGACCAGGCGCAGGTCGGCGATATCGTCCTCGCGATCGGAGATCCGTTCAGCGTCGGCCAGACCGTGACCATGGGCATCATCAGCGCGGTGGGGCGCGAGATCGGCCCGTCGAACCCGTTCAGCAACTTCATCCAGACCGACGCGGCGATCAATCCGGGCAACTCGGGCGGCGCGCTCGTCGACACCAACGGCAACCTGATCGGCGTGAACACGCTCATCTTCTCGCGCTCGGGCGGCTACCAGGGCATCGGCTTCGCCATCCCGGTGAGCCTCGCCAAGAAAGTGATGGAGCAGATCATCGAGACGGGCAGCGTCACGCGCGGCTGGTTCGGCGTCGAGGTCGCCGACATCAGCCCCGAGCTCGCGGATTCCCTGGGCCTGAAGGGCACGCGCGGGGCCATCATCGGCGCGATCGAGCGCGGCAGCCCGGCGGAGAAGAGCGGCATGAGGCTGGGAGACGTGATCGTCGCCGTGAACGAGCGGCCGGTGTCCAACTCGACCGCGACCCTGAACGCCATCGCCTCGGTCCCGCCCGGCAAATCGGTTCCGGTGAAGGTGGTGCGCCGCAACCAGGAGCTGAACCTCGACATCATGGTCGGCAAGCGCCGGCCCCGCCCGCGCGCGCAGGAGTAGCGCGGGCTACTCGCTGGAAGCCTTTTCCAGTCCCGCCTCGGGCTTGCGCCGCCGGTTGATCATCAGCGCGGCGACGATCCCGGCTTCGTAGAGGATGCACATCGGCAACGCGAGCGCGATCTGCGACACCACGTCGGGCGGTGTCACGATCGCGGCGATCACGAAAATCCCGACCACGACGTAGCCGCGCCACTCGCGCAGCTGCTCGACCGTGACGATCCCGGTGAGCACCAGCACGATCACGACGATCGGCACCTCGAAGGCGAGCCCGAAGGCGAAGAACATGCCGAGCACGAAGTTGAAGTAGGCCTCGATGTCGGGCGCCACCGTGATGCTCTTGGGCGCGAAGGTCGCGATGAACGCGAACACCTTCCCGAACACGATGAAATAGCAGAACAGCATGCCCAGGACGAAGAGCAGCGTGCTGCTCACCACCAGCGGCAGCGCCAGGCGTTTCTCGTGCGCGTAGAGGCCCGGGGCCACGAACGCCCACGCCTGGTAGAGCAGGTACGGCAGCACCAGCAGGAACGCCGCCATGAACGCGATCTTCATCGGGATGAGGAAAGGCGAGATCACGCCGGTGGCGATCATGCGCGAGTTCGGCGGCAACGCCTGCAGCAGCGGATAGGCGAGGACGTCGTAGAGCTCGGCGCTGAAATACAGAGTCGGGATGCACGCGATCGCGAACGCGATGAGCGAGCGCACCAGCCGCTCGCGCAGCTCGATCAGGTGGGAGAGGAAGGTCTCCTGGCTCTCCTGGGCGTCGGGCATCGCGGCTCTTCTAGCCCGCGGCGCGATCGCGCGGCGCGCCGAGCGCGGCAGGCTCTTCGATCCCCAGCTCGAGCTGCGGCGACACTTCCGGGGGCGCGGCCGCCGGCGAATCGTTGGCGGCCGGCGGGCTTTCCTCGAGGCTGCGCTCGATCGACGCCTTGGCGTCGCTCATCTCGCGCTCGACTTCGCTCGCGTGCGATTCCACGCCGCTCTGGAAGGAACGCGCCGCGTTCTCGAACTCGCTCTTCACCTTGCCCAGCTCGGCCAGCTCCATCTCGCGGTTGATGTCGGCCTTCACCTGCGTCACGTAGCGCTGCAGGCGCCCGAACAACACGCCCACCGTGCGCGCGACCTTGGGCAGGCGCTCGGGCCCGATCACGACGAGGGCCACGATGCCGCAGACGATGAGCTCGGAAAAGCTGAAGTCGAACATGGGTAGAGGCGAGAAACGAGACGCGAGAGGCCCGGGCGCCCGGGGAGCTCAGCTCTTCTGCTTGTCCTTGATCTCGCCTTCGATGGTGCTGGAGGAAGCGGTGATCTCGCCCGCGGGCTTCTTCTCCTCTTCGCCGCCCTTCATGCCCTCCTTGAAACCCTTCACGGCGCCCCCGAGGTCCGCGCCCATGTTGCGTAGCTTCTTCGTGCCGAAGATCAGCAGCACGATGACGAGCACGATCAGCCAATGCCAGATGCTCAGTGAACCCATTGCATTCTCCTCGTGCGGCGCTCTTTAATCCCTTGCGATCATGCGCGGAAGAGGATCCGGGCCGCCGATGATGTGGATGTGCAAATGATACACGTCCTGTCTTCCGATCCGACCCGTGTTGATGATGGTGCGGAAGCCGTCCCGGGCCCCCTGCTCGGCCGCCAGCCGCCCGGCTTTCGCCATCATCCGCCCGAGGGCCGGAGCGTCCTCGTCGGTGACCGTCGCGAGCGAGTCGACGTGCTTCTTCGGGATGATCATGAAGTGCACCGGGGCGAGCGGGTTGATGTCGTGGAAGGCGAGCATGTCGTCGTCCTCGTACACCTTGCGGCTCGGGATCTTGCCCGCGACGATCTTGCAGAAGATGCAATCGCTTTCGTTCATCCGGGGTTTCCTTTCGGGCGCGAAGCCTTTTCGTCGATGCCGGAGCGTCCCTCGCGGCGCTCGAGCTCGGCGAGCACCTCCGCCACGGGAATTCCGTGCCAAGACAGCATGACGAGGCAATGGAACCAGAGGTCGGCGGTCTCGTGCACGATCGAGCCCCGCTCGCCGCCCTTCGAGGCGATGACCGTCTCGACCGCCTCCTCGGCGACCTTTTTCAATATCTGGTCGAGCCCCTTGGCGTGAAGCGCGGCGACGTAGGACGCAGCCGGATCGGCGCCGCGGCGCTCGGCGAGCACGGCCTCGAGACGCGCGAGGATGTCGCGCTCAGCCATCCGCCGGCTCCTCGCCAGCCAGGACGGGATCGGTCACGACCCACCGCGCCGCCGCGCCCTTTCCCTCGAGCCGGTTGAAGAAGCAGCGGCGCCGGCCGGTGTGGCACGCGATGCCCTTCACGGATTCGACGCGCAGCAGCACGGCGTCGGCGTCGCAATCGAGCCGGACCTCGACCACGCGCTGCGTATGTCCCGAGGTCTCGCCTTCTTCCACAGCGCCTTGCGCGAGCGCGACCAGTACACGGCCTCCCCGCTCGCCACGGTGCGGCGCAGCGCCTCGCGGTTCATCCACGCGAGCATGAGGACTTCGCCGCTCGCCGCGTCCTGCGCCACCACGGGCGCCAGGCCATCGGCGTTCCACGCCACGCTCTCGATCCAGTCAGGGTTCGTCACAGTCGCATCTCGATTCCCCGCGCGGCCAGGAAGCGCTTGGCCTGCGGGATGGTGATCTCGCCAAAGTGGAAGACGGTGGCCGCGAGCACCGCGTCGGCGCGGCCTTCCTCGATGCCGAGCGCGAGGTGCTCGAGCGTTCCCACGCCCCCGCTCGCGATCACCGGCACCGTGACCGCCTCGGATACTTGCCTCGTGAGCTCGAGGTCGAAGCCGCTCTTGGTGCCGTCGCGATCCATGCTGGTGAGCAGGATCTCGCCGGCGCCGCGGCGAGCCATCGTGCGCGCCCATTCTACGACATCGAGCCCGGTCGCCTTGCGCCCGCCGTGGGTGTAGACCTCCCACTTTCCGGGCGTGGTCTGGCGCGCGTCGATCGCAACCACGATGGCCTGCGAGCCGAAGCGCGCGGCCGCCTTTTCCACGAGCTCCGGGTTCTCCACCGCGGAAGTATTGATGCTCACCTTGTCGGCGCCCGCGTTCAGGAGCTTGCGCACGTCGTCCACGACTCTCACGCCGCCGCCGACCGTGAGCGGGATGAAGACCTCATCGGCGACGCGCTCGATCACTTCCACGATCGTGTCGCGCGCATCGCTGGAGGCCGTGATGTCGAGAAAGGCGATCTCGTCGGCGCCCGCCTCGTCGTAGCGGCGTGCGATCTCCACCGGGTCGCCGGCATCGCGCAGGCTCACGAATTTCACGCCCTTCACCACGCGCCCGGCGTGCACGTCGAGGCAGGGAATGATGCGCTTGGCGAGGGACATGGCGGGGCGCCCTAGCCCTCGCCGGCGGCGACCTTCAGCGCTTGGGCGAAGTCGAGCTTTCCTTCGTAGATGGCGCGCCCGGTGATGCAGCCGGTGATGCCCTCGCTTTCCACCTCGCAGAGCTTGCGCACGTCCTCGAGGCTCGTCATGCCGCCGCTCGCGATGACCGGCACCGTGAGGGCCTGTGCCAGCCGCACCGTCGCCTCGATGTTCACTCCCGTCAGCATGCCGTCGCGGCCGATGTCGGTGTAGATCACGGCTTCGACGCCGTAGTCCTGGAAGCGCTTGGCGAGGTCGACCACGTCGTGGCCGGTGAGCTTGGACCAGCCGTCGGTGGCGACCTTGCCGTCCTTGGCGTCGAGCCCGACGATGATGTGGCCGGGAAACGCGTCGCACGCCTCATGCAGGAATCCCGGGTTCTTCACCGCCGCGGTGCCGATGATCACGTAGGAGACGCCGTCGTCGAGATAACGCTCGATCGTGTCGAGGTCGCGGATGCCCCCGCCCAGCTGCACCGGGATGTCGGAGTCGACCGCGGCGATGATGGCCTTGACCGCCGCCTCGTTGCGCGGCTTCCCGGCCATCGCGCCGTTCAGGTCCACGACGTGCAGGCGGCGCGCACCCTTCTTGGCCCATTGCGAAGCGGCCTTCGCGGGCTCGCTCGAGAAGACCGTGGCCGAATCCATGCGGCCCTGCTCCAGGCGCACGCACTGGCCGTCCTTCAGGTCGATGGCGGGAATGATCAGCATGGAGTGCGGGGCGCAATCACGACGGATCCCAGGTGGCGAAGTTGCTGAGTAGCGTGAGCCCCGCGGCGCTGCTTTTCTCGGGATGGAATTGCGTCGCGAAAATATTATCGCGGGCGATGGCGGAGGTAAAGTCGTCGGCCGGGTAGCGGGTCGAGGCCGCCTCGAGCCCGGCGTCGGCGGGCTCGCAGTAGTAGCTGTGCACGAAATAGAAGCGGCTGCCGTCGGCGATGCCCTTCCAGAGCGCGTGCGGGGCGCGCTGCCACACCTCGTTCCATCCCATGTGCGGGATCTTCATGCCGGGCCGCGGCGCGAACCCGCGCACCTGCCCCGGCAGCAGCCCCAGCCCCGCGGTGTCGCCCTCGGCGCTCCTCTCGAAGAGCATCTGCTGGCCGATGCAAAGCCCGAGGAAGGGCTTTTCGCGGGCGCTCGCGACGATCGCCTCGGCGAGCCCGCTCTGGTTCAACGCGCGCATGCAGTCGGGCATCGCCCCCTGGCCCGGGAAGACGACGCGGTCGGCCCTGAGGATCGCCTCGGGATCGGAGGTGATCGCCACCTCGGCGCCGGGCGCCACGTGCTCGAGGGCCTTGTGCACCGAGCGCAGGTTGCCCATGCCGTAGTCGACGATGGAAATGCGTTGGGACATGGTACGAGGTACGAGGCGCGAGGCGCGAGAAACGGCCCCTACAGGCTCCCCTTGGTTGAAGGTACGGTGCCCGCGGCGCGCGGATCGGGCTCCACCGCCATGCGCAGCGCGCGCGCGAAGGCCTTGAACACGGTCTCGCACTGGTGGTGGGCGTTGTCGCCGCGCAGGTTGTCGATATGCACCGTCGCCTGCGCGTGATTCACGAAACCCTGGAAGAACTCGTGCGTGAGGTCGACGTCGAAATCGCCCACGCGCGCGCGCCTGAAGTCGACGTGGAATTCGAGCCCCGGGCGCCCCGAGAAATCGACCACCGCGCGCGACAGCGCTTCGTCGAGCGGAACGTAGGCGTGGCCGTAGCGGCGGATGCCTTTCTTGTCGCCCAGCGCCTTGGCCATCGCCATGCCGAGCGTGATGCCGATGTCCTCGACCGTGTGGTGCGCGTCGATCTGCAGGTCGCCCTTGGCCTTCACCTCGAGGTCGAGCGCGCCGTGGCGCGCGAGCTGGTCGAGCATGTGGTCCATGAACGGAATCCCCGAGGCGAGGCGCGCCTCGCCCCGGCCATCGAGGTCGACGCTCACCCTCACCTGGGTTTCCTTGGTGTCGCGCTGGATTTCGGCCTTGCGCATGATGTCAGCCGAGGGCTTGGGCGAGTGCCTCGAGCATTCGCGTGTTCTCGTCGGGAGTTCCGACCGTGAGCCTCAGGCAGTTGGCGAGCAGGGGATGCGTGCCGTGGAGTGTGCGGACCAATATACCACGCTGCCGCAGCGCCTCGAACGCGAGCGGCGCATCGGGCACGCGCGCCAGGACGAAGTTCGCCGCCGAGGGGAAGGCGGCCACCCCCCGCAGGGCGGCGAGCGCGCGTTCCAGCCGGGCGCGCTCGGCGACGATCGCCGCGGCCTGGCGCTCGAAAACCTCGCGGCGCTCGAGGAGCATCTCGGCCGCCGCGGCCGTGAGGCTGTTCACGTTGTAGGGCATGCGCAGCTTCTCGAACTCGTCGAGCCACGCCGCGGCGCCGATCGCCACCCCCAGGCGCAGCCCCGCGAGGCCCAGCTTCGAAACGGTGCGAACGAGCAGCAGGTTGGGATGCCGGCCCACTTCGCCCAGCAGGCTCGCCCCGGAGGAGAACGGGTAGTACGCCTCGTCCACGACGACCAGCCCGGGGGAGGCGGCAACGATGCGCAAAATCGCCTCGCGCGGAAACAGGTTGCCGGTAGGATTGTTCGGATACGCGAGCCAGGTGAGAGCCGGCCGCTCGCGCTCGATCGCCGCGAGGAACGCCTCTTCGTCGAGCGTGAAATCGCTCCTGAGCGCGACTCCCGCATAGCGCATTCCCGCCGCGATCGCGGCCAGGCGGTACATCACGAACGACGGCTCGGGTGCCAGCACCGCCGCCCCATCGCGCGCCAGCGCGAGAGAAATGATCTGCAGGATCTCGTCGGAGCCGTTGCCGAGAAGCACGCCGAGCGAAGCGGGGATTCCCATCGCCTCGCGCAAGCGCTCCTTCAATCGCGGCGCGGCGGGATCGGGATAGCGGTTCACCGCCACGCGCGCGAGGCGCTCGCCCATGCGCGCGGCGAGATCCTCGGGAAGCCGGTACGGGTTCTCCATCGCGTCCAGCTTTACCAGGCCCTCGGCGGGCGAGACGTGGTAGGCGGTGAGCGCGCGGATCTCGTCGCGAATCAGATCGGCGGGTGTTTTCACGCCAACACCGGGGTCAGACCCCAAATTCGTGAGTCAGCATCCGCCACAATCATTGTTTCCCGCTTGAATTGGGGTCCGTCCCCATGCGCCACTCGGCGCTGCGCGCGTGCGCCTCGAGCCCTTCGGAGCGTGCGAGGGTGGCGGCGGTGCGCCCGAGGCGGCGCGCCGCCTCGGGCGAGACGCCGATGACACTCGAGCGCTTCTGGAAGTCGTACACGCCCAGCGGCGAGGAGAAGCGCGCGGTGCGCGAAGTCGGGAGGACGTGGTTGGGGCCGGCGCAATAATCGCCGAGCGATTCGCTCGCGTGGTGCCCGAGGAAGATGGCGCCGGCGTTGCGGATCTTTGCCAGCAGCTTCTCGGGGTCGGCGACCGCGAGCTCGAGATGCTCGGGGGCGATGCGGTTGGCGAGCTGGCACGCCTCGTCGAGATCGCGCACGCGAATCAACGCTCCGCGGGCTCCGAGAGAGGCTTCGATGACGGCGCGCCGCGGCAACTCGCCGATCTGGCGGCGCATGGACTCGGCCACGCGCTCGAGGAGCCCCGCGTCGGGCGTGAGCAGGATCGCCTGGGCGATCTCGTCGTGCTCGGCCTGCGAGAAGAGATCCATCGCGACCCAGTCGGCGTTCGCGGTGCCGTCGGCGATCACGAGCACTTCCGAGGGTCCCGCGACCATGTCGATGCCCACGCGGCCGAAGACCTTCCTTTTCGCCGCGGCGACGTACGCGTTGCCCGGGCCGACGATCTTGTCGACCGCGGGAACGCTCGCGGTGCCGAATGCGAGCGCCCCCACCGCCTGCGCGCCGCCGACGCGCACGATGCGATCGACCCCGGCCAGCGCGGCCGCCGCGAGAACGGCGCGGTTCAGCTCGCCTCCGGGTGTAGGGGTGGTCATCACCAGCTCGCGCACGCCGGCGACCTTCGCGGCGATGGCCGTCATCAACACCGACGAGGGATACGCCGCCTTCCCGCCGGGCACGTAGAGTCCGGCGCGATCGAGCGCGGTCACCTGCTGGCCGAGGACGGCGCCCTCGCCATCGTCGAAGCGCCACGATTCCTGCAGCTGCCGCTCGTGGAAAGCGCGGATGCGGCCCGCGGCGATCTCGAGCGCTTCGCGTTCCACGCGCGGCAGCTCGCGCAGCGCCGAGCGCGCCGCCTCGGGTGGCACGATCAGCTCCGACGCTCCCGCCGGGGTCCAGCGATCGAAGCGCGCGGTGAGCTCGAGCAACGCGGCATCGCCGCGCTGGCGCACGCTCTCGAGGATCTGCGCGGTCGCCTGCTCGACGCCGGGATCCTGCGCCGCCTCGAAGGCGAGCAGCCGCTCGAGCTCGCCGGCGAAGCCCGGATCGGAGCTGGAAAGCTGTCGCGGACTAGGCACGGACCGCCTTGCCGAGCGCCTCTATGAGGGGCGCCAGCGCCTCGCGCTTGAGCTTGAGCGAAGCGGGATTCACGATGAGGCGGCTCGACACCGGCAGGATCTCCTCCACCACGCGCAGGCGGTTGGCCTTGAGCGTGTTGCCGGTATCCACAAGGTCGACGATCGCCTCGGCGAGGCCCACGAGAGGGGCGAGCTCCATCGAGCCGTAGAGCTTGATCAGGTCGACGTGCACGCCCTTGGCGGCAAAGTGCTCGCGCGCGGCGCCGATGTACTTGGTCGCCACGCGCAGCCGCGCGCCCTGCTTCACCGCGCTGTCGTAGTCGAAGCCTTCGCGCACCGCGACCACCATCTTGCATTTCGCGATGCCGAGGTCGAGGGGCTGATAGAGGCCCTGCCCGCCGTGCTCGAGCAGGATGTCGCGCCCGGCCACACCGAGGTCCGCGGCGCCGTACTGCACGTAGGTTGGCACGTCGGCTGCGCGCACCAGGATCAGCCGCAGGTGCGCGAGGTTGGTGGCGACGATGAGCTTGCGCGAGGCTTCCGCGTCCTCGGCGGGCGCGATGCCGGCACGCGCGAGCAGCGGCAGCGTTTCCTCGAAGATGCGCCCCTTGGCGAGGGCGAGCGTCAGCATGTCGTTCATGGCGCTCACGATACGCGACGGATGCGCGCGCCGAGCTGCGCCATCCGCGCCTCGATGCGCTCGTAGCCGCGGTCCAGGTGGTAGATGCGGTCGATGACGGTCTCGCCCTCGGCGACGAGGCCCGCGATGACGAGGCTCGCCGAGGCCCTCAGGTCGGTCGCCATGACGCCCGCGCCCGCGAGCTTGTCGACGCCGCGGATCATCGCCGTGTTTGCCTCGATGTCGATGACCGCGCCCAGGCGCCGCAGCTCCTGCACGTGCATGAAGCGGTTCTCGAAGATGGTTTCGGTGACGAGCGCGGTGCCTTCCGCGATGGTGTTCAGCGCGATGAACTGCGCCTGCATGTCGGTGGGGAAGCCGGGATGCGGCGCGGTGCGCAGGCTCACCGCCTTGGGTCGCGCGCGCATCGTGAGGCGCACCGTGCGCTCGCCCACCGCGATCCCGGCGCCGGCCTCGCGCAGCTTCTCGATCACCGCGTCGAGGCTTCGCACCGGAGCTTCGGTGAGGGTCACGCTGCCGCGCGTGGCCGCCGCGGCCGCGAGGAAGGTGCCCGCCTCGATGCGGTCGGGCATCACCGCGTGCTCGACGCCGTGCAGGCGCTCCACGCCCTGGATGGTGATGACGTTGCCGCCATGGCCCTGGATGCGCGCGCCCATGCCGATCAGGCAGCGGGCGAGGTCGCTCACCTCGGGCTCGCGCGCTGCGTTCTCGAGCACGGTCTCACCCTCGGCGAGGCAGGCGGCCATCATCAGGTTCTCGGTGCCGGTGACGGTGACGGTGTCCATGAAGATGCGCGCGCCCTTGAGGCGCGAGGCCGTCGCGTGGATGTTGCCCTGCTCGATGGCGATGGTGGCGCCCATCGCGGTAAGTCCCTTGATGTGCAGGTCCACCGGGCGCTCGCCGATGGCGCAGCCGCCGGGCAGCGACACGCGCGCCTCCCCGAAGCGCGCCGTGAGCGGGCCCAGGGCGAGGATCGAGGCGCGCATCGTGCGCACCAGGTCGTAGGGCGCGAACGGTTCGGTCACCGCGGTCGCGTCGAGCTCGACCTCGTGCTCACCGGCGCGCACCTTTACGCCCATGCGCTCGAGAAGCTTCAACATGGTGCGCACGTCGTTCAGCTGCGGCACGTTGGTGATGCGCACGGGTGCCGCGGCCAGAAGCGAGGCCGCGAGGATCGGGAGCGCGGCGTTCTTCGCTCCGGCGACGCGAACCTCGCCCGCAAGCGGCACGCCGCCCTGAATGGAGAGTTTTTGCATTTTTCCTCGACGCGGGCTTTAGCTCAGCGTGCCGCCCATTCCTCGGGGGAAAATGTCTTCATCGACAGCGCGTGGATCTCCGAGCGCATGCGCTCGCCCAGCGCCGCGTAGACGAGCTGGTGCTGGCGCACGCGCGTCAAGCCCGCGAAGCTCGGGCTCACGACGGTCGCCTCGAAATGCGCGCCGTCGCCCGTCACCTCGAGGTGCGTGCAGGCCAGTCCCGCGCGGATGGACTGTTCGATGGAATCCGGTTCGACCATGAGATTGGCGCTAGTGCCGCAACTTGTAGCCGCGGCGCAGCAGATGCAGAGTGACGAATGATAGGGCACCGAGGGCGGCGGTCGCAAACGCGAGGCTCGTCCACGGCGAGACGTCCGACTGGCCGAAGAAGCCGTAGCGGAAGCCGTCGATCGCGTAGAAGAAGGGATTCAGCTGCGAGACCGCCTGCCATTCCGGCGGCAGCGAATGGATGGAGTAGAAGACGCCGGCGAGGAACGTGAGCGGCATCACGAGGAAATTCTGGAACGCCGCGAGCTGGTCGAACTTCTCCGACCAGATTCCCGCGACGATCCCGAGGGCGCCGAGCAGCGCCGAGCCCACCAGCGCGAAGGCGAGCGCCCAGAGGGGATGCGCGACCGGGATCGGGACGACCCATATCGCGGCGGCGAAAACTCCGGCCCCCACCGCCACCGCGCGCACCATCGCCGCCAGCAGGTAGGCGCCGAAGATCTCCGCGGGGGCGAGCGGCGGCAGGAGGATGAACACGATGTTGCCGGTGATCTTCGACTGGATGAGCGACGAGGAGCTGTTGGCGAATGCGTTCTGCAGCATCGCCATCATGGCGAGCCCCGGCACCAGGAACTGCGTGTAGGTCACGCCCGGGAAAGCCTGCACGCGGTCGGCGAGCGCGTGCGCGAAGACCACGAGGTAGAGCAGCGTCTGCAGCACCGGGGCGCCGACCGTCTGGAAGCTCACCTTCCAGAAGCGCAGCACCTCCTTGTAGAGCAGCGTCGGGAAGCCGCTCATCGCGCGAGCACCTTCGCCTCTTCGCGGCGCATGATCTTCACGAACACTTCCTCGAGCTCGGGCTCGGCGACTTCGAGGCTCGCCACCGTCGCGCCCGCCTGCCGCAGGCGCGCGAGTGTCGTCTCCACGTGCGCCAGGTCCACGACCGGGATGCGCCACCAATCGCCGGGCTCGCGCGAGGCGAGCGCGGCGAGGTCGGGCGGCAGCTCGCAGCCCTCGAGCTTCACGCGCAGCACGCGCTCGGAGAATGCCGCGAGCAGGCGCGCGGTCGAATCGAGTGCGACGATGCGCCCGTCCTTCATCATCGCGATGCGCGAGCACAGGAGCTGCGCTTCCTCCAGGTAGTGCGTGGTGAGGACGATGGTGTGGCCGGCGGCGTTCAGGCCGCGGATGAAGGACCAGAGCGCCTGGCGCAGCTCCACGTCCACGCCCGCGGTAGGCTCGTCGAGCACGATCACCGGGGGCCGATGCACGAGCGCCTGCGCGACCATGACGCGGCGCTTCATTCCGCCCGAGAGGCTGCGCATGTTGGCGTGGGCCTTGGACACGAGGCCGAGGCGCTCGATCAGCTCGTCGATCCAGGCGGCGTTGCGCCTGAGGCCGAAGTAGCCCGACTGCAGCTCGAGCGTCTCGCGCACCGTGAAGAAGGGATCGAAGACGATTTCCTGCGGAACGATGCCGAGCGAGCGGCGCGCCGAACGGTAGTCGCGCGCGACGTCGTGGCCCGCTACCGAGAGCTCCCCGGCGTCGGGCCGCACCAGGCCGCCGAGCGCCGAGATGAGCGTGGTCTTGCCGGCGCCGTTGGGACCGAGGAGGCCGAAGAACTCGCCCGCCTCGACCGCGAGCGAGACTCCCGCAAGTGCCGCCACGGTGCCGAAGCGCTTCCAGACCTCGCGTGCCTCGACCGCAATCGTCAAAGGGTCACGCCGCGGAGGGCTGGATCAGGTCCGCAACGCCGTAGAGCTGGGCCAACGCCAGCAGGTTGGCGGGAAGGTTCTCGAACACGAGCGTCTTGCCGCGCTTTGCCGCCAAACGCCGCCATTCGAGCAACAGCGCCACTGCGGAAGAGTCCACGCCCGTGATCCCGGAGAAGTCGATCGTGAGGCGCTCGGGAAGGTCCGTGCGCGCCGCATATTCCGCGCTTTGCACGAGCACCGCGGGAAGGGTCTCGAAGGCGAGCTCGCCTTCGAGACGCAGGACCTCCCCGGGAGGCGCGGCGCTCACTTCTTGGGCGCGCTCTCGGACGAACGGTTGCGTTCCTGCAGCGTCTTGATGAGGCCGTCGATGCCGCCCTTCTGGATCTGGTCGTTGAAGGTGCCGCGATACGTCGTCACCAGCGAGGCGCCGTCGATCACGACGTCGTAGACCTTCCATTCGCCCGTGTCGGTCTTTTCCATCGCGTAGTCGATCGGGATGGGCGGTCCGCCCTTCTGGATCACCGCGGTCTTCACCACCGCCTCCTTGTCGGCGGGGGCGAGCTTGGTGGGCTTCACCTCGATCGACTGGTCGCGGTACTGCGAAAGCGAGCTCGAGTAGGTACGCACCAGCAGCGTCCTGAACTCCTTGATGATCGCTTCTTTTTGCGCGTCGCTCGCCTGCGCCCAGTTGCGGCCCACCGCGAGGCGCGCCATGCGCGTGAAATCGAAGTGCGGCAGGACCTTCTGCTCGGCGAGCTGCACGACCTTGGTCATGTTGCCGGATTGCAGGTCCTTGTCCGCCTTGATGATCGCGAGGACCTCGTCGGTGGTCCTCTTCACGAGCGCGTCGGGCGTCTCCTGGGCCGCGGCGAGCGCGGGCGCGAGTGCAAGCAGGAATGTGGCAAGAATTCGAAACATGGAGGGATTACCTCTAGCGTGGCATGACCGGGTTCGACTTAACGCGCGAGCCGGGGTTCCGGTAGACCTACTTCTTGCCCGAGTCGTCCTGCGCCTTGCTGAACAGGAACTGGCCGATCAGCTTCTCCAGCACCACCGCCGACTGCGTGATGGTGATGCGATCTCCCGCGGCGAGCTTCTTGTCGTCGCCGCCGGCGTCGAGGCCGACGTAGGTCTCGCCCAGCAGGCCCGAGGTGAGGATCGACGCGGTGGTGTCCTTGGGAAACGCGTAGCGCTTGTCGAGCGCGAGGGTCACGCGCGCCTGGTAGCGCTCGTTGTCGAAGTGGATGTCGGCCACGCGGCCCACGAGCACGCCGGCGCTGCGCACCGGGCCGCGCACCTTCAGGCCGCCGATGTTGTCGAAGCGCGCCTCGACGCGGTAGGTCTCGGTGGCGCGCTCCGCCCCGAGGTTGCCCACGCGAAGCGCCAGCACCAGCAGCGCGGCGAAGCCCGCGGTGACGAAGGCGCCGAACCAGAGATCGATCGTTGTTCTTTCCATTTTTGTCAGTCAGTACTGGTCGGGCCGCAGCATGAAGGCGGTAAGCACCAGGTCGAGGGCGAGGATCACAAGCGCCGAGGTGACCACCGTGCGCGTCGTGGCGCCGGAGACACCCTCGGCAGTCGGCGGAGCGTCGTAACCCTCGAAAGTGGCGATGACGGTGACGGCGATTCCGAACACGAAACTCTTCACCAAGCCATTCAAAACATCATACCGGAAGTCCACCGCCGCCTGCATTTGCGACCAGAAGGCGCCGTTGTCCACGCCGATGAGGACCACGCCCACGATGTAGCCGCCGAACACACCCATCGCCGAGAAGAGCAGCGACAGGATCGGCATCGAGATGATGCCCGCCCAGAAGCGCGGCGCGATCACGCGCGCCATCGGCGAGACCGCCATCATGTCCATCGCGGTGAGCTGCTCGGTGGTCTTCATGAGCCCGATCTCGGCGGTGATCGCACTTCCCGCGCGCGAGGCGAAGAGGAGGGCGGCCACCACCGGCCCCAGCTCGCGCACCAGCGAGAGTGCGACCAGCACGCCGATCGACTCGGTGGCGCCGTATCTCTGCAAGGTCTGGTAGCCCTGCAATCCGAGCACCATGCCGACAAAAAGTCCCGAGACGATGATGATGATGAGCGACAGCACGCCGGTGAAATAGACTTCGCGCATCACCAGCCGGAAGCGGTTGAAGCTCGTGCCCGAGGAGGCGAGCACCAGGCCGAAGAAGCGCGCCATCGAGCCCGCGCGCCACACGCCGTTCACGAAGTTGTTTCCCAGCCGCATGAGCGGCTTGCGCACGTCAAGCATGCGCGCCTCCGAGGCCCACATCCTGCGCGTAGGGCGCGGCCGGGTAGTGGAACGGGACCGGCCCGTCGCGCTCGCCGTGGACGAACTGGCGTATGTACGGATGCTGCGAGGCTCTCACCTCGTCCGGCGTGCCCTCGCCCAGGATTGCGCCGTCGGCGATGAAATAGAGGTAGTCGACGATGTGCAGCGACTCGACCACGTCGTGCGTCACCACGATCGTGGTGGCGCCGAGCGCGTCGTTCAGCTTGCGAATCAGCTGTCCGATCACCGCGAGCGCGATCGGGTCCAGCCCCGCGAACGGCTCGTCGTACATGACGAGCATCGGGTCGAGCACCACCGCGCGCGCCAGCGCCACGCGCCGCGCCATGCCGCCGGAGAGCTCCGCGGGTTTCAGGCGCGCCAGCCCGCGCAGCCCGACCGCCTCGAGCTTCATCAGCACCAGGTCGCGGATCATGGTCTCGGGAAGGCGCGTGTGCTCGCGCAGCGGAAACGCCACGTTCTCGAACACGGTCAGGTCGGTGAAGAGCGCGCCGAACTGGAACATCATGCTCATCTTGCGGCGCATGCGGTACAGGCCCTCGGCGTCGAGGTCGGGAACGGATTGGCCCGCGACCGCCACCCGCCCCGAAGTCGGGCGAAGCTGGCCGCCGATCAATCTCAGCAGCGTGGTCTTGCCGCTGCCGCTCACCCCCATGATGGCGACCACCTTGCCGCGTGGCACCTTCATCGAGATTCCCTTGAGGATGGGCCGGCGGCCGTAGGAAAAGCTCACCGCCTCGACATCGACCAGCGTCTCTTCGGGCACGCGGAAAGTTCGCTGAAATTGGAAGCGCATTTTAGCAGCTTTGCCCGCGGTTCCCTCCCCTATAATCGTCGCGTGAAGAAACCGCGCCTGCTGCTCGTCGACGACGATCCCCTGGTGAGCGAGAGCCTGGACTACGCGCTCGCCGGCGACTACCAGATCACGTGCGCCGCGGATCGCGCCGCGGCGGTGGCCGCGTTGCGCGGCGGTCTCGCCCCGGACCTCGCGCTGATCGACCTGGGCCTGCCGCCCGTGGCCCACCTGCCCAATGAGGGCTTCAAGCTGATCGGAGACCTGCTCGCGCACGCGCCCGATGTGCGCATCCTCGTGCTCACCGGCCAGAACGAGGAATCGAATGCGCGCCGCGCGCGCGCCCTGGGCGCCGTGGACCTGGTTCCCAAGCCGTGCGAGCCCGATATCCTGCGCGCGATCCTCGCGAGAGCGTTGAAGTCCGTCACGCTCGAGAAGCGCGACGACATCGAGGAGGCGCGGGCGCTGGTGGGCGAGAGCCCGGCGCTGCGCCGGCTGCGCAGCCAGATCGACCTCTATGCCGCCTCGTCCTTTCCCGCGCTGATCGAGGGCGAGTCGGGCAGCGGCAAGGAGCGCGTGGCCTACTCGCTGCACCACCTGAGCCCGCGCTCGCGCGCCCCGTTCCTCGCGCTCAACTGTCGGCTATGCCAAGGGGGCCTTCACCGGCGCCCAGCAGGCGAAGTCGGGCTACTTCGAGGACGCCGGGCTGGGCACGCTCTTCCTCGACGAGATCGGCGAGCTGCCAGGAGAGCTGCAGGCGAAGCTGCTGCGCGTGCTCGAGAACGGCGAATACCAGCGCGTGGGCGAAACCCAGACGCGCATCTCGCGCGCGCGCATCGTCACCGCAACCAACCGCGACCTGCGCGAGGAAGTGAAGCAGGGCCGGTTCCGCTCGGATCTCTACCACCGCCTTTCGGTTTTCGCCCTCGTCGTCCCGCCGCTGCGCGAGATGGGCGAGGACAAGACGCGGCTCCTCGACTACTACCGCGCGTTGTACGCCACCAAGAACGCGAGCCGGGCGTTCGAGTTCGACGCTGCGGCGCGCGCGCGCTGGCTCGCCTACGCGTTCCCCGGCAACGTGCGCGAGCTGAAGAACATCGTGATCCGGCTCACCACCAAGTACGCCGGCTACACGGTGGGAGAGCAGGAGCTCGAGGCCGAGTTCGCGCCGGCCGAGGCTGCGAGCCGCGCCGATCCGCTCGCCAAGGCGCGCGCCGACCTGCTCTCGGGCAAGCCCTTCAGCCTCGATGCCGTCCTGAAGAGCGTGGAGCAGGCCTACCTCGACGCCGCCATCGAGATCGCCCACGGCAACATGTCGCAGGCGGCGAAGCTCCTCGGAGTCTCGCGCAGCACGCTCTACGGAAGGCTCGAAGCGGCGGGGCGCTCCGGTGCTAAACTGGCCTCTTCCGATCCGAGCGATCGATGACGATGTACCTGGAACACTTCGGCCTGCGCGAGGCGCCGTTTCGCATCACGCCGCACACCGAGTTCTTCTTCTCGGGCGCCAACCGCGGCGCCACCCTCGAGGCCCTCCTCTACGCGATCACCGCCGGCGAGGGCATGGTGAAAGTCACGGGCGAGGTGGGCAGCGGCAAGACCATGCTCTGCCGCGTGCTGATGGAGCGCCTGCCCGAGACCGTCGAGACCATCTACCTCGCGGTGCCCAGCCTCACGCGCGACGAGATGCTGTGCGCGATCGCCAACGACCTCGGCATCGACACCACCGGGGCCAACACCACGCGGCTGGTGCGCGCGCTGCAGGACAAGCTGATCGAGGTGCACGC
>WNFL01447490.1_pt4 | contig 19079 bp, 14 predicted proteins | sample 5400361 | NCBI WGS metagenome assembly WNFL01 (sample SAMN13153351, study PRJNA577476) | soil metagenome | isolation source: 40 cm soil on Douglas fir-dominated hillslope | place: USA:California | collected 2013-09-17
AGTTCCTTATGGTCCACACCCACCAGCTCCTGCTGTGCATCCTCTGGTTCCACCACCTATGCCGCTCCCACCGCCTCCACCGCCTCCTCATTACATGCACCCTGCATTTAATGGCTACGCTCCACCGTCCAATTCGGCCCCATACAGCAATCCTGCTCCTCCAAACCCAGTCTATACTAACCTCCTTCCCGGGCCCATGCCACCCGCACCAGTTTATTCACAGCCGCATGTGGTACCACCGACATCATATCCTCAACCACAGCATCCGCACCCTGGCTATCCGCACCCCCCAGATTCATACGCCAACCATACCGGCTACCATGGATCAGTCCCAGCGCCGCCACCACCTCACGGACTTCCACGGTTCCGCGGCACAGCTCGCTCTCATCCACCACCTTTCCCCGGACCACCATCGCAGCGGAACGCGCACCGGCCCTCATCAGCTCCTCGTGGAGCGGCCAAGAAAGGCTCTACGAGTAACCGCCCCGGTACAAGCCACTCTGTTCAAACGCGACGACAAGAGCAGAAGTCACATACCTCGCGAAAGTCTACCACTGATGATGCGCAGTCAAGTAGGTTAACCACCCGTTTGGTAGCCAGGATCTTCTGACCTCATTTCCAGAAGACGTGCCTGTGAAGCTCGAAGAAGCCCCAGCCAATTCGAGTGCCCTTTTGAACGAGTTGCGTAGAGATGCACAAATGTCCAAGAAGCGGCTTCGAGGTTCGTCTCCACCGCCAGAGAACGTCAGTAATGGCAAGTATGTCACGGCGCTCACAGGTAAGACCCTCTTATACTCGCGTGGAGAATTCTCAACGCAGAAAGTAGCCCATTGCGTCAAAACTGGTGCCAAACTGCCGGTATTCAAGCATGCGATTACGGAGAATGGCAAGTTCAAAGTTTGGGTGATCATGGACCGGGAGAGACTCGAGTTGCCCGTGACGTACGATGATTTCGAAACAGGAAAAGAGAAAGTAGCGAAGCAAGTACTCGCCCGAGCGAGAGGTTTGGCGAAGAAACAGAAAGTCGGCGGACACGAAGAGGCTACAGTTTCAAACGGATAGGGACTAGTCGAATTCCCGGGTTACAGATCGGGCCTCTCCTGCATCTCAAGTTCATATTTTGCACACTCAATTTTGGCTGATGCCCTCGTTTTCCATGTACGCTTCTCGTCTTTAATGTATCCAAGTCTCGTAAATGTATTATGATAAGTAGAGAGGGCGATGGAACTCAAAGCCGCCAACTCAAGCCAAGCCAAGAGAGGTCAGGCTATTGTTACTTCAGAATCGGTGACCCCCTCCTATCAGCACACCACGTTCCCATCTGCAGTCGTCACCAGTTACTTTGGAATTATTGGCCGTCTAGCTAGAGTCATTACTACTCAGCTATGACGGTAGCTGAGGCAACATCCCTGTGGTTTTGGAGTTCGACCCTTTGCGTTTTCTTGATAAAGAATACCCACTGTAATGACAGCCCCACCGGTCATGAGCACACGCCTTCCCATCTAATAGGACGGGAATCAATACGAGATGATTAGGCGTTGAAGGTATAAGGGATGAGAGTACCTCGATGGCCTTCCGTCCATCTTTGGGCACATGCAATATCAACAATCGCATTGGAAACCAAAGCTCCGCTCCCGCTTATGTTGCCGCTCCTTGATGATTATGTCGTGCGGTGAGTACTGAAGGGTGAGCTCGTCCCCTTTGGAGAGAGTTGAAAAGGCTCGGACAATCAGGACGTACCCAAAGGTAGCCCTCTGCGCATTTGGAACGCAAGAATAGTTGCAGAACAAGGGTAGGTAAAATCATGATGCGTTTCTGTTCTCTTTCGATGTTTAATCCCCTGTCCCTGCGGAGTCGTTAGCGCAGATGTATAATGTGCCTTTGCGTCGGTCTTTGGCAACGATTAGTTCGCGGTTGAAGAGCACTCGGCCTCATTGGAGCGGCGGAGTTGTTAGGCCGAAAACCCCTGACGAAAGAGAGCGTTAGCCACAAGATGGGGCCCGGCGAGATTGATAGCCGTGACTACTTTGGTGGACAAATGGGCATTACTACGTTTGGGTAAGTGTAAACATGCGGCGGAGATATTCGAGTATAATAGTCCGCGGATCCCTTGCACCAGTGCTGTTAGAATGTCCGCACATCCGAGGATCCGGAGATTACAACAACGAAACGAATTGTGATTGTTGGTTGGGGCACGCTACAAACACGTGAGGATACAAAATAATATAATATAACTCAGAAGTGGCCATGTGGTATCCCGCACCTATGGCCACGTACCAATCGGAACGCACTGAGACTCGCATCCCAAATTCAGAAAGTCGTAGGAGCGGAGCAGCGTTGGTCACTATGCTGGCATGAAAAGCGCCCAGTCAAAGATGCTATATATGTGTAGGTTCCAAGGAGCCACATTCTTCCCTAGGTTTGAATACCAGATCGTTTTTGCGGAAAGGTCATGCGAGTACGAAAATATTGGAATTAGGGCATCTGCACAATTGGCATATTCGAGGCACGGGCTAGAGCTATGTGCAAAACTGGTATGTGTCTATGCGGGCATAAAAATTGCTGAGATCGAACGCCTACGAGGTCGCACTTTGGAATCTCGCCTATCAAGAACAACGAACAAGAAAAGGTAGCCGATACTGGTGGGCCAGGTCAAGATGCTCGAGCCCCTATCTACGGTCTTCTATCTACAGAACTTTCTCTACATTCAGGCTGGAGGGTTTCTCGTCAGCTGGGTAGAATTGTAGGGAAAATATGAGCTCACACTTATCAAAATTCGTCATCAGATATCTCCCGCGAGTGAAGCATTTGGCCGACATGAGTCGGAAGGAACCCTTGTCCCTTCCTTCGCAGCTCTGTCAACTTGCTCAAAAAGGCGACTGGATTGTCGGTGAACTGCGCGAGCTGTATACCGAGAGCTTGCCTCGCACTTGGACTACGAACGAAGCCGGTAGCGTCAATTGCATCAGGTGGTAGTTGGACGTTATCGGGTGGGTCACTCAAATAGAGTCCTAACATCTGGCACGTCTCCTCATATGCTAGTCTCGACGCGAAGTACAGCTGTCCAGCGAATAGATTGAGCTCACTGATGATATTGGATGGGATAGCTGGGGCAGAGTCGCGGTGAGGTAGCATGAATGATTGAAGATCCTCAAAAGAGCGCATGTTTCGTGATGTTCGAGGCGAATATACGTGGAGCGTCACAAAGGGCGACTCGCGGATCTGGTTGATGAGGGCATTGGCTTCGAACGGGCTGAGGAGGACAAGTTGAGGCTGCTTGCGACTCGATAAAACCCATTGCACTGGGCGTAGAAAATCATCAGTATGGTTGGTGCTTGATATATAACCGACAGCCGCTTGGATCGTTCTTGCAAAGTCCTCGGTAACCGAAATGTGTGGGAACGCAGTTGTCTTGAGAGGCTCCACGAAGGGCCCGAGTGTGGTTTCCAAAAGACAGTGGCATGCCGAGAGAATCCCTTTGACATTTCTTGGTATGGAACCAGTCAAAACGAGAGTCCGGACGTCTTCATGCAAAGTATGCCTCGAGGGTTTCGCTGGAGGTGGTCGCTCGATCTGCCTTTCCTCCTCTTTCTCCTGTGAAACCTCTCTCTCCTGCTCTTCTCGCATCCTTGCGTCATGGGTCGACCCTACATCAAAAGATTTGCATCTGTCCTGGATCCAGGTCTTGAGCAGGCTCCCCAGATTGCTGATCTCCATGCTCTGGCTCACTCCGTACAATTCTTCTAAGGTATAAGACTCCCTGTCCTTTAATATACCTATAAAGTCTGCTGCAGAAGCCGGCTCCTCCTTATAGCGTTCCCAAGCTCTGTTGCGATCGTCGAAGCTACAACCTTGGTGTGCCCATAGCGGTGTATAGGTGCGCAATTGGGCGAGGGTTTCCTGGATGGTCCACTTCAGGACATGCTTGGACGTCATCTGGTTGTCGACAACTTCATTGGCAGCTGCAATGTAGTCAGCTACTTCAGTCGATGCGAGGAAGCAGACTGAGTGTGTGGATCCAAGCTTCCGCATCCGCATACACCCTGTTCTTATATCAGAAACAACTCGAATCCGAGTGAGCCTACGTACCTTGCATTAGCTTGTCTTTGCAGAGTCTCGGTCCAAGAGTCACTACTGCTCGCGAACCTGGTGGCAGCTTCAAGTCCGTCCCGCGCGTATGAGCCTCGTCAAGATATGCCACGCAACGACCCAGTTGCTCGAAATAGGGCGACGAGACCAGTAATTCCACTACACCATCTCGTCTCAACACCTGTAGGTCGTCTTTCGAGTCCACGAACACAGCTGCCTCGATGTCCGGACGAGAATCTATTTCGAGCCAGAGCTCGGCTACCTCTAGATTTTGAAGTTCCAACACCTGCGCTCCGACATCCAGTAGTACACGCGCATTAGGTTCTTCATCTCGAAGGTATTCCAGCATCCCACGGATATCCTTAACGACATCCGGCAGGTGTATCACCTTGCTGTTCTCCTGTCGCAAAAGACAGTCCAACCCCATTGCATTCGTGTGGGTGTGGGCTTCTAAGTCCACTTGCTCGATCATCTGCGGCAAAAGGAAGCGGTTGTCATTTGTGCCGGAGAAACCTGTCACGAGTTGGCCGAATGAGGACCGATCTTGAGCAAGGTCCCATCCGCTCGTCGAAAGCTTGTACGGGAACTCCTTCATATGCTTCGGAAACACGATGGTACAGAGGAAGAAGTCGATGACAGCCTTGCAATGGCGTAGTTGAGGGAAGATGTGCTCATTGCGCTGAACAGGATCCTCGAGATTGAGTCCTCGTAGGCGGCGAAGCGTTTCTGGCAGATCATTCTGGCATTCCTTGACCCACTCTTCGTATTCTTGATTTGGGTTGTCGGTCTTGAACAGCTGCTCGAAGCAGACCCCCAGTTGTGCATCGGTGAGGCCCTCATAATAGTACGACAGGCAAGTCAAGCATATCGCGACGTCTGTATGACCAAATTCGGCACGAGGAGAGGGGCTGTCTTTTGCCCGGTAGGGGACCGCGAGCATGGAACGGCTGACATCGAGACCATAGTCGACGCGCCACCTCTTCTCCTTCAAGACTGTGAGGAGGACACCGTGGCCAAGAAGACCTCGGAGGAGAAGGACGGGCTTGAGGATCGTTGGGTCGCCGAGTGCGGAATCGTCCTGATTCCGACAGATGTGCATAACCCGGTTGTAGAAGTCGATATCAATAGCCGTTTCGGTAATAAAGCGGAAGAGGGTGTTCCGGTCATCTGCTGAAAAGCGTCGGAAAGAGAAAGAGGGAAGACGGTTTTCAAACACGATACACTCGGCAACTTGGCAGAGAAGACTTTGGCCGCAGTGCTGTGTGAAAACTCTGATCTGTGGGAATTGTTGCGGAGAGGAGCCATCGACAGATAGGGAACCCTTGTATCCTTCATCACGGGCATAGACCCTGATGAGATTGAAGACTTCTTGAGCGAGCTTCCAGCGCGTGGACCCGCCATCGGGAGGGTGCTGTGTGCCCATAGTGTAGACGAGCTGATACTTTGGACTAAGTATTTCGTCGCTCTCGTCGAGAATATCCCTCGCGTTCTCCTCCAACCATCGCTGGGTGATAAGGAGAGACTGGGAGAGTGGCAAAGCAGGAGAGACCGACAGACTCTCGAATGCCAATAGCCTGAAGGAAAGGATGTGCTCGGGCTGGCAGAGGAGAATACCACCGGCTTTCATGCATTCCACAAAGAGGTTATGTATCCTCTCAGCCAAGGTCGGATCAGGTCGCAGAGAACGGTCGATTGGAATATAGAAAATTCGTCGATTGGCGAGACCGCTGAGAGTACGGCAGAGAAGGTGGAACATTTGCCGGGCGAGGGGCTTAAGTACTACGACACGAACGATTTGTGATTGATTTGCAAGTACCGCGGAGACAATGGGGACGATAACCTGTGGGTGAGTTAGTCCCGGTTAATGGAGCAAGCAGGTCTCCTTACGGATGATTTGCCCTCTCCCATGTTTAATTGTACAACTAAATTTTCCCCTGAACTTGGGGCAAGCATCTCGCTAGCAATCTCTGCCTGAACTTGGCGTAGCAGAATGTTACTCTCCAATTCGATCAGCAGCCAGTCTGGGTGAGACATAGCATCCCACCCTATCCTCCCGGAATTACTGAGCTCTCGCTCCAGTTCTGCTCGATATTCGGGCGCTGTCAATCGAGAAATCCTGATGGCTCGTTGAACCATTGTAAACTCTTCAGCGTACTTGATAAATGCCACCTTCCATGATTTGCTCAAAATTGATCTCTGCGATATAGCAAGCTTGTCGAGTATGTCCCTAGGCGATACACGGGGCCAGAGTCCTGCCCTCTCCAGAATGACGTCCTTCTCGCAGAGGACGCCTAAACATTCGATGATGCGATCCCATGATCTATCGAGCGTAGTGGAAGTACGATGGTATTCCTTTTCGACATCGACTGATGAAGTACCCGATATCTGTCTCTGCTTCGCATATGCGATTTTACTCTTCTCAAGCAGGGACTTGTACTGCTGCTGCAAAGGAGAGGTGCCAACATTATCGAAGCAACTCTCCAAAAGCTCCTCAAGTGGTGTGGGCATGGAAGGGGTTGACCGTGAGAGGAGCATTGACCAGGTCACGAATGGGCATCGCTCCTGAGGGATTTGAAAGGACCGGGGGGTCCACGCAAACAAGTGCCTTCTAACTGTGGGGCCTCTCATTCGGTTCAATTCGGTTTGCAACGACTGAAGATGTGTCAAGAAAGCCCTAGAAGGAAGTGAGCTTCATGAATATAAATCAAGTGAATAACATTACCCATTTTCATAGCAGTGCTTGAGTACATTGTTTATTTGGCTCAGGAGTTTTTCCTTCTCAAGGAGGTCGAGGCCGACGAGGACGGAAGGAGAAATATGATTCTGGTAGCGCAACTGAACCGATGTCGACACGCACTTGTTAATCTGCTGTTGTTGGCGAGATGCATATCGCGATCGAAAAGTGTTGTCGCGCTGTAGCGTCCATTCTAAGCGGTTCAGCTCGTCGTATTCGGAAGACTCCGAAAATCGAACTGTATTGGATGTGGCGAGCGATCTAAGCTGAGATTCAGTAGGAACCTCTCCGTAGCTGAAATCCAAATCCCCGCTGTCTGGAGGGGCTAGTTGAGCAAACTGGGGACGGGTGGCGAATGCTAGAAAAGTGGTATGAAGGTGGAGTTCACCAGGGTGGAGATAGGTAAGGGTTCCAAGGAGAAAGGTGAGTTTGCTTTGGTGGGTTTCCTTCTTGGCGGTACGGCAAAGGTTAAACAGTGGTCGCCAAACCGAACAAAGGGGATACTCGAACCAAGCGGTGCAATAATCAAGGGTGAGCTCCGGTTTGTTGGCTCCAACACGGCCCCACTTTTTGACGTCGGCTGGCAGTTGGGCTGTAACGTCGAGGGAGGGTGGCCAATCTTGTACCAGTTTCGCCATCCCGAACGTTAGCATTTCTCGATGTACCGAATCAGGCTCTCCCATGCAATCCCGAGGGGTGTAGTTACTATCTTTTGCCCGTGATTTGGGAGGGTCCCTCCACAAGGGAGCATAGAAAAGGTTTCTTGCGGCTGCTCTTCGTGTCAACTGCTGGTGCTCTTCCGTTTGGTATCCAGACAAGAATTCCCTGCTGCTGGCCTGTGTCCCCCCTTGGGGTTCTGTGTGGAAAACGCGGATATTCTGCCAATGGAACCAGATCTTTTGGACTGCTCCGGCGAAATCGTGATGCTCGAGAGTGGGCGGGAGGGTCACGTGCCGTTGGACGATTTGCATTGTCTTTGTCTGTCGCGAGTAGAGACTCCGATGAGGCGTAAGCTGACCAAGGCGTTGGAGCAACTTCTGGTCTTCGCTATCTAGAGTCTGGAAGGAAAACGAGTTTGCCCGCATGAGCCCTTCGAGCGCCTCTTCGGTTCCCGTACGCTTCGTCAGTGGATCAACAAGTTGGTGTGAAGTGAGAGCGTGGAGATAGAGTCGATAGAGGCGGTCGGAGAAAGTCGCCTCCCGAAGGCGGCCTAGAAGTTCATCTACCTCGTATACTCGATAACGAACGAACACCGCATCGCCGGTCATACCAATGGAGACTTTAGGATGGTTGGCTCCAGTTGAGGAAGGCGTAATGGAACCAATTGGAACGATGACCTTGCGCTCTCTTCCGACCTTGGAGGGACGACACAGGACGAGCTTATTGGATAGCCCGTATAAAGTACCGATATCCTCGTCGGAGTCGACAATAAAGCCACGATGGCTAAGACAGGCAAGGTCTCCCTGCTGTGTGACAGCAAAGGCAAGGTTGTATCGAGGCAGAGATATGGAGAGAGGCTGGGTATTATGGTTGGTGGAGCGGAAGGTAATGAAGAGGTTGAAGATGTTTGGCTCAAGGGGCGAGAAGAAGTTGTGGATGGTACGGCCAAGTGTGTGATTAGGGGCGACGAGGAACTGCCGGACTCCGGATTCTTGCAGTCGGCTCAGTACTGGTCTACCTTTGAGCTGGAAAGTTGTGGACCAATTCTTCTCCAAGCTTGGGGTCCAGCGGTCGGCAAGAGGTCGAAACTCGACTGTATGGGTCTTCGTGTTGTACCAGTGGAAATAGTCGTGGATAAGGGAGCGGGGAAGGACAGACGTGAGCTTGGATTGTGGAATTAGTTCGGACACTTCGTCGTCTCTGTGGGATCGAACAACCAGGTCATGGCTATCCAGCTTGAAATAAACCTAAGAAACAAAAATAATACAGATAAATATCCTTGCCAAGACCGGGAAATCACCCAGGGGCAGGGTGGTCATACCTGCCAACCACATACTGATTTCTTCGTTTGGTAGTCCATATTGGGCATGTCGGATGGCCCAACTTCAAGTACTCTCTAGAAGGAGCGTCAGAAGGAACGCAAATGATAAGTACCTAGTGCCTACCGATTCACCAAAGAGCCGACGATATGTCGGATGTTGTGTATATGCATCGGGAAGTTTGCCGAACATCTTATGGTCCACGTATAGTGCTCCATCTGTAGCCAATGTTACATGTAGCCACACTGGAAAGACAAAACGCGTACCTAACAGGTCAAAGTGCACCTCGAGACTCTTGAAACCATGGCCTGCGGCTGTTCTGGTGCTGTACCACCGATTGTGCTGCCCATATTTTTTCCATCTTCCCGTCGGCACATAGCCATGCCATATAGATTTGATTCCGTCGTCGATTCCACTCTCTCCACCAGGCAATGCGCCAATTCTAGCGGACAACTCAGGCAGGAGCTGAATAGCAAGGATCTCGTTTCGGTAATAGAGATTACGCAATGAGGACGGGAGGGTGCCTAATTCCGGAGGCCTGTTCATGCAAATGGTGTAGCGCCACTCCACAAGAAGGGACACATCTTGAGCCGACTGGAAGACACGATTGATGTGCTCGTCATCGACATCGAAAGTACTCCAGCCCAAGATTGCAAGGAGTAGAGCTTGCCTGGTTCTCTCTACTGTTCCATCTCCAGCCTCATCAGCCAAGTCAATTTCCGTATCCATTCTCTCATCGGCTCTGGTGATCTCCTTCAGCCATTTGTGTACCACATATCTCACTCGATGCAAGAGGCCAATAGAAGCGTCGCGGACTTGCGGTTTGTCTGTCAATGATAAAATTCGCGCCGCCATGGCTATCAGCACTCCACAGGCATACGCCCAAGTCCGGTTGTCCTGTATGCTATCAAGGACCGCTTCCATTTCCTCTACAGCTTCCAACCCGAATACAGTTTCATCTCCGTCGAGGTGGGATTCTCGACGCCACTCATTGCCCTTTGACTTTGGACCGGCTTGCCACATCGCTTGCAAAAAGAGGAGGTATACGTCCTTATGCGAGATGTTCAGAATTCCCCTTCGAAGTTCCCGTAGCATGCTTCGCCACTGAAGCTTGTGTCCCGCACGGATATGTCCGAATGCTTCGTGGTCATGAAGTGTGACGCTTTCTGAACAACCGGATTGCGAGGCGATGACGTCGTTAGAAGTGAACGTTGTGCTGGAAACAGCTGGCTGGAGAGAGCGATAAGGTCCGTTTGGATCGATTTTCATCGTAAGAAGCTTGTGGAGATGTTGAAAAGGGGCTGTACAATACGAGGAGAAGGGGTTATAGCCCCAGGCACCTTCGATAAGGACCCGATACTTGTTCATGGAATGAGGTTTGATGGCATCTTGTTGACTGATCGGAGGGCGGTAGTTGGTATCGTACTTGGTTTTATATGCAGCAAGTGCGAGTTTGCAGCCCGGGTAGGCGTTGATAAACCACTTTTTGTAGCCCGGGTAGTTCGAGAGAAGCGAAGGTGCTCCATCCATCGGTTCAGTGATTCCTCCGGCGCACGCAGACAAGACAACTGCCGTGGCATCTCTCCAGAGGGAAAATTGACGAGGGAGTCGCAGTTCGAATGCTACGCAATTGGCTATCACTGGGTGGTTGGGGAGTGGACGTTCAAAGCTGGTCAAGCTGTTAAACGTGGACGGTTAGTAAGAATCAAACGGAGAGATGGTATTGCAACGAACTGTAAGGACTCCAACTCTCTTTCATTATTGCATTTGTTGCAATATGGATGTTCCTTCTGCAATCCCCAGCGTGTCCAGACATATTCAACAGTGCAGGAAGCTGCATCTATTTTTCGCCTGAGCTCTCTGTAGCGGTCATTCGTCTTGATCATTTCTGCCAATTTTTCCTCCTCATTCCTCCGCGCTTCTTCTTTTATCTCTTGAAGGGTGACTTGGAGTGACGGAGACTGATTAAAGAACCAGTTTGCGAAAGAACCGGAGTCTGTTGTATCATAGAAGATCGCTGAATGACCTCGCGCAGCTATACGACGCTTCTCAAGGTATACCTCGGCGCGGGAAAGACGTTGCATTTGGTCGCGTCGGGGAAGAAGAAGAGGTTCTAAAACATTACTTGGGATCTCGGGAGTGTAGTTCTTGAGATAAGGCTCCCACTCAATCACCTTCTCGTCGATGCCGATCCATAACTCGACCATGGTAAGGAACGCCACTGAAAGTCGTTCAGGATTCCCGTCATAATGAGACAAAGCAGTATGGGTGTAATGGTTGAGGGCACTAGTAAGCTCAAGCATACCAATAGTGCTGAAATCATGCCGCCGAGCAACCCACTGCTCGAAGTCGTAGAGACGAATCGCGCTTTCCAACGGAGCAGAAGGTAAATTCGTGAGATCGGGAGGGGAGATGAGGTCAGCGTTGCATCTCGCTGCGTATTGATCGCCACCCGGTACGACGAATTCCTTGAAGGAGCCTGTTGGTGGTTGGAACACATCGCGACGCTTGACCTCCTCCAAGTACGGGACAGTCGCATGAAGGTCGATGTGAGCACCATCTATGATCTCCTTCATAGTTGGGGCCGACCAATTTACCTGTCTCGTCGTCCGCTTCTGGATGGCCTTCCAGCGTTTTTCCAGCTCGTCGGCTACCATCTTATTGACTGTAGCCGCACCATCCATTGCAAAGCACCCATGGCTTGATACATCCGGCATTTTACAGTAGCGTCGAGCAAGCTTGGCGTTCATCACGAAGAGCAGATGATCGGGTCGGTTGCGTTGGAGCGCGGTGTGGAGGATAATGGAAAGGGCATAAAGCATGAAAGCCTTGTAACTAGCACACTCCTCCACGTTCCATTCATGCAGGGTCGTTTGGAGAGCGACCCGAATGATAAGCCACAGCGGGCTTCGGCGCCATGGAGCCGAAGAGTTTCTCTCACAGAGAACGTGGTCGTCAATTCGCTTTGAAACGTATACCGTTTGCGACAGTACCACATCAGGTTTCTCTGACATAGCACGCACAATGCCCGTGAGAAGCTCTGTGATATACTTCGGGCTCGGAGGGTCTTGGGTATTTTGAGTTCTGATATTTTTCTCGACCTGAGCATCCTGCATGGGGTTGGTAGCATAGAAGCTGACAAATTGAGAAAGCGATTCGAAGGCTTGAAGATTGATTGGCATGGAGAAGCGGCCAACGGAGGGATAGAGGATGCAAAGTTTGCCTTCTGTACGTGTTACAGCCCCTGGAGGTGGATGGACTTCGAATGACTCGAGCGTAATGATGGTTTGATCACTGCTTGGTCTTCGGAGTATGATGGCCGCATTTTGTGCAGCGACATAAACGGGGACCACATCTACAATGAGGTCAGGCCAAATCAGCTTCGAAGTAGAAGGACTGCTATGCTCACCTCCAACCTTCATGTCAGCGATTTGTTTCTCTAGCTGGTCTCCCTCTACGGTGCCCCGATCGTGCAGGACCGCTGTGGCTGCAAACATCCGTGCAATTACGCCCCATGCACGACCAGAGTTGCTTTGGGATTCGAAGCGACTGGCGAACGTCTTGGCGCAGTCCCTAAAGACGCGAATGAGGGAGGCCTCGTGCTCCGGAGTGCGATCGGACTCGCTCGGAAGTGCAGGGGGGAGAAATACATTGTTGGTGATGAAGACGAGAGAGGGCTCGTCTAGGGTGTGCAAACTTGGAATGTTGGGAGTCGCAGCAAATTCCCTTTCGGGGGCGAGAAGCGCGCTCGACGGGTCTCCCATGCTACGGCAAAGTAGGTGGGAGGAAAGGAACCGGGAAGTTTTTTGTAGAGGGGAAGTGGTTCTTAAAGAGCTCGAGGAGCCTGCCCTGCCATGAGGGACACACGAGGGGGCATTGAAGCACAAGAACCGGGTCGCAGGCAGCCACCAGCCATCTGCGAATACTGGTAAAGGTATTTGAAATGTCGCATACAGGGCACACCTTCGGGAGGATCATTCCAACAAATGCTGAGCTTTGTCACCACCTGGTCCCATTGGGGTCAACAAGCCACAATACGGACATAACTAGAGTGGAATAGGTAGTGGAATCAGCCAGTGAAGAGTGATAAGGTACATTTGAAGGGTTTGCAGGGGTTCCCTCATTGGATGAAGTAGAAGTATCGTGGGGCATGTATTTTGAGGCATTCCATTCGGGAAGAACAATCAAGAAACAACACGAGCGGAATGGAGATTTGTGGGCTTGTCTATTAACCGTTCTTTCCTCTAAGCTGGAGAATTCCCTGTCAGTAGGATGAAATCCTTAGGATAATGTCACTCACGTCGTTCAAACTCGTTATCAGGCACATTGCGAGAATGAAGAACCTTCCCGAAATGGGTTGGAAGGAACAGGCCCGGACTCCTCCCGACGAGCCTCTGGAGGCCCGATAGGGGAAAGTGCACCCGGCTTGTAGGCTTGCCAAGCAAATTGACGATCGGCGAAACCGAACCCTTGATCTACCCAAAGGGTTTTATGTCCTTCCATCTGGACCGTTTGGTTCAAGGCGAGTACGGCTTCAGAGGTGATTTTATTTGCAGGGGTTCCTGTCATGGCGGTGGTATGGCTGTGAACTTCGGTCGATGCAAGGAAGAACACTGAATGAGTGGAACCAAGTTCCGCATTCTCATACATTCCCATAAACCCTTGGGTGTGTGTTAGTAATAGTGATAGTTCGAGCGGTCAACAAGGAATAGTACCTTGCACCAACTTGTCTTTGCAAAGTCTTGGACCAAGTGTCCCCGCCGGGTTCGATCCTCACGGCAGCATTAAGTCAGCGCCACGCGTGTGGGCCTCGTCTAGATAAGCCACGCAACGGCCGAGTTGCTCCAGATACGGAGATGCGACCAACAATTCAACCGATCCACTTTTCTTCAATACGCACAATTCGTCCTCTAAATCCACGAATACAGCGATCGTCCACCTCAACCCACAACCTGTGCCCCAACATTCAATAGAACGCGAGTCGCCGGCCGATGGGAATTTTGTAGGTATTCAATAACTCCTTGACACCGTTCCGTGCGTCGTCCGAATGCATAACCAGGCCACTTTCCGCTAGCAGGAGATAACTCAGCACGGTGGAGTTCGCTATTTGGTGATCTGGTACATCGACATGTTCAACCATAGTGGGTAGTAGATAGCGGTTGTCGTTTTTTTTTTTTAGAAATCTGGTAACAGGCCGACCAATTGAAGCCCATTCCTGGTCGAGATCCCATCCACTTTCGAGAGCTTGTGTGGGAAGTCCTTCATATGCTTCGGGAAGACTGTGGTCGCGAGGAAGAAATCGGTGGTGGCCTTGCGGTACTGCAATGTGGGAAGATGTTACACCTCCATTGAAATGGATCGTCGAGATCGAGGTCATGCAGCCTTGCTAGAGCAGAGAAGCAATCTCTTGTCCATTCGTCGTCTGTGAGTGATGGGTCATCATTCTTGAACAAAACTACTCGAGACTCAACTCCAGCCGATGCTCCTCCAGCTCGTTGTAGTAATAGGCAAGGTATGTCAGAGCGATCGTCACATCCGTGTGGCACGAGATGATGGGTTTTCCTTGGCCCGTTATGGCACTGCGAGCATGGAGCGGGTAGTATCAAGGCCGTAATCAACGCACCATATTATATCCTTCAATTACATGAGAAGAACGCCTTCCCAAATAGGCCTCCAAGCAAGAGCAGTATAGCGGAGTCCCGTGTTAGACATGGGACCCAACTTGTTGGCGTTGGATGCCGAGGACGGTAGATTGAGTGATATAGTCCAGGATCGCCTTGCGGGTAGGGAAAGAGAAGCGAATGGAAGGAAAGCGAAGGAATGTTATCGTTAAAGGTGACAGATTTGGCAATACTCCAAAAGAGGCGCATTCTGCACTCTCGCGTGATGACCCTTAAATCTGTGGAAATTGTTGCGGTGGAGCATCTCTCTTTATTTCGACGGCATCGACGGCATCATAATCGTGGCGTTGGTCCTGATCATTGACGAGACTCAGAGCCTCTTAAACGGTACAACAACGGATAAACTCTCCGTCAGGGTTGTGCTGTGTCCCCACTTTGTAGGACAACCGGTATCTTGGACTCAAATTTCATCAGGAAGATCCCTTGCGAAATCCTCCAAGCATCGCCGCATTGATACGAGAGAGAGAGCGAGGAGGTGGGGTCACTTGATAACGCTTCAGCTTAAAGAGGGGACATGTTCCGGTTGGCAGAGTAAAACACCACCAACGCGGGGTATTCTCCGAAGGCAGTGTAAATCCCTTGCTCCAACTCTGGAGTGGGTTTAGAGAACGATCCAATGAAAGGTAGGAGATTCGCCGGTTGGTCGGTTCACCGCGCGAGCGGGACAGGTTATGGAACATTTGTTGGACAAGCGGTTCGAGTATTACAACCCGAACCAGTTGTAATCGACTGGCAAGAGTGGTAGATAGATACGATTGGTACAATGGCTTGAATATGAGAGGTCATTTTAATTGTGGCTCGAGCTGAGGATGGACTGCCTACCCAGGATTTCATAATCAACTGCATGACCGAGTTGTGACCTGCGGCCGGCCGAAGAATACCAGCAACTATCTTGGGCTCTTGAATTGAGCCTATAAAGAGATTCCTCTCCAGTTAAACGAATAACCAAACTGTATTTCCAATTGAGTCCCACCCAATTTTTCCGGAGGTCGATTCTCTTTCTTGTTCGGCCTCACACTCCTTCTGCCCCAACTTGCTGGTCCTCTTATTTAGCGCGTTGAACCGTCGTAACGATCTTCGCATATCCCATTATACTGCTTCCATTCCCTTTGAGCGAATGCCTTTGTGATGGTGAACGGGTCCAAGAGATTCCTTGGTGCCTATACGATGGGGAGGGATTGCACCAGGGTATGCTGATGCGAGGCTGGAGTGTTGGCGCTCTTGTGATCTGCGCACTGGCGGTCGAGTATCACATGGCAACGTGTCGGGTATTGTACGTGGTTGTGTTTGTTAGCGGGCTCCACGGGCCCCAACAAACACGATACTTTGCTCGTATTATCGCTCTCGCGGAAATGTCATCACGGAGAGCGATAATGAGGAAACTAGAGGTGTCACTTCCGAGCTGTTCCGTCAACGCTAACTATGCAAGTGGTATTTGGGTCGTCATCATACATAAGAAATGACGCACTAACCTTGAGCTGCTCGATGAGATGTAAATGAAGATTGTCCACTTGTCCGGGCTCACGTTCGCATCTATGGAATCTGCATGATTGGGTGAATATTATAGAGCGTGGAGCGCAATACTGGCGCATACCACGCGGTAGACCAAAGTCCATGATCACCAATGGGTGTTGGAGAGATTGAATGACCATTGATCACCTTTGAGCCTGAGAGATATCACACGTTTGATCGTTGGTGTATATAATAGGCCCAATACCTTAGAGAACGAGAAGGTGGTCCGCTGACGAAGAAAAACTGTCTGTCGTAACTCCAACGACCAGAACCTGGAGCAAACCGAGAGATGAAGCCGGAGACTTGGACTATTATCGCACCGGAGGACGGTCAAGATATTACCTGTGCTCCGAGTGTCCACTGACTTGATCTTAACGTTCCTCCACTTCGAGGCGGAAGTACCAGGTTCGACTAGGAGGTCGAAGGGACGAGCTGCTCGACTGCTTTGGACCCCCATAGAGCAGTCCGTTTGAATTTGGAGCGCTTTCTCGCTAGCTAACATTCATAAGGAACGACCAAAAATATTCGGACAGCTGGCTTACCCGGTGTCAGACACTTGGATAAGCGTGAGTTTGACTCCGCCATTCTCTTGTGAGCAGGGTACAAGTGCATATGCGCTGATGAGTGTCAGCACCTCGCCAAATTCGGGCTTTGCGTGCCGCTCGAACTCCTTCCGGCGAACAGGAAGGGAGTGAAGAGACCTCGCAGCATGGACGTAGTCCCGCGCTGGTGACTTTGTCAGTTGGGTGGAAAAGGTGGGCACTGTGGTCCCAACAATTGAGAGACCTTGCCAACACGGCTGAGAACCCGGGCCATTCTGTCGAACTCGAGGACAGTCGCCATAGGAGCGCCTTCGGACGTAGCAATGTTCACTGTGATAGATTCGCATAGGGCACAGAGAGACGATAGCGCCTCTCCACGAAAGCCATAGGTCTCAATTCCAGCGAGCTCATCAAAACTTGTCAGCTTGAAGGTGTGGTGCTTAAGGGATACAGGTCCATGTTTAGAACGGGTGTCAATGTGTATTATAGGGGGGCTTCCCAAGAAGTCGTAGTCCACTCTTGGATTTTGTCACTGTCGACGACTTCGATGGTTCCTAGGCCATTCTCTTTGACGCGTGTATCTAGTAGGATTCATAAGTCACGAGAATGTAATGCACGGTGACATGACCAATATGGGTCGCTCCAGCGTCGAGACTAATTTCCACGAGTGCCTTGACTGCCGTTTGGAGGTCGACGACCACTTGACCGGACGTATACTTCCCGCGTCAATCGCCTTAATGGACGACCCCCCCGCCATCCCGACAGTCGCGGTAAGGTCCAAGTCACCATGACCAAATATTGACACCGCGACAGCGCGTTTGTGATGAACTTTGGATCCCGCGAAACGATTTCCGTTCGTCCTTCCGTCCACTCAGCACTACTCAGCACACATACCTGAATAATAATGACCTTATGCAGATCATTATGCATCATACTAATGGTCACCCTTCGTCCTTACTTTTACCAATGCCATGACCCACTCTGCTCACAATTTTACTACCGGTTTGTGACATGCAAAATATTGTCTGACTTCAGAACGACATATGCGGCACTCGTGTTGCCAAATGTCCGTGAACCTGGCTGCTCGAATGATGAACCTCCTCAAAGGCTACAATATATGATGCCGGACATCTGAAGATCACCGTCTCCTGTTTCCATTTCACCACACTGCCGACGACCGCAGCCCCAGGAAAGCTTAATCAATCCCTCAACTACCACGTGCCCAGATAAAATAAGTATTTGTCGGCGGCGGACGTCCGATGTTCTCTCTTGTCTGACACTTCAAACTACTGATCAAATAACCTCACCACGCCTCTCCGATCGTTACCCCGAAGCGCCCTGGAATCTAATTACGACTTTGCTTTGTCACGCGCATGGCTAGATTGCCTTGCCTTTATCGTTAGAGGAGATTGGGATTGCACCTCAAACTGCACCTCCTTAACACCCCAGAGGGTTCACACGACAAAAATCTCTCTGTATTCCTCCTCTCTATACGCGGGACTTCCCTTTTGCGGTACATTCGAAACAACCAAAACGCCGCGCTTCTAAACTTCACAAGCGATCTCCGATCTTTCTCATAATCTCGCAATGTCTGCTCCATACGAACTCGAAATAAGTACGCCGTTGAATCTCTGCCCATCTTTCTTTTCTGACGGAGTGTACTGCCTACAGAGAGCGCGTGCGATGGGGACACTCTCGATCAAGCCAGAGCTTTTGAGATATACGACAAGGTTGCAGTGGAAGGCAATGAAGGGTACGCTATCCCTCCTCTCCGCTCCAGTCAAGCGTATCTGACAATTTACACTTAGCGCGCAAAACCTGGCCCAAGCAGTGATTGCCAGGTTTAACTTGTACCCAGGTGTACCGGAAAAGGCCCGTCTATTGGATCTCATGGACATTCTCGTTGTAAACTGTGACAGCATCTTCCATCGGCACTTAGCCGCGGAAGGATTTTTCCAGACGCTGATTTCAGATAGGAGGGTATATATTCTATCACCCGTGCATCTCGTGTGTCCTTTAAACTCTACTTAGGTTCAAAGCGACCACCATTTTCGCCTCGGTGTACAGGCGCACCTGGCCACCTGGCTCGGGAGTCTATCAGACAAGGCACTTGAGATTGCTAGTGATGTACTCGGGCGTCTTTCATACTTCAAGGGAGAATCCCCGACCGACCGCCAACCTGGAAGTTCAAATCCCCGTGTGGCCTCGGACCAACTCTCAAATCGCGGTCCCAGAGAAGTTATTACGGTAACTAACAATGTATGAGGCGCGCATATACTCGATTTAACCACGTCCTTTATTTGCAGTTCCAGACACCGAAACTTGAAAAACGGCTCCGCAGGTTCCTGTTGTCGAGCTACGTTCAGGCTGGCGATATCGTTCGGGCGAGCAGAAGAGTGAAGTGGTTCTCCCTCCAAGCTATTCACATCGCTCATCAAGCTTCTCATCTCATCATACGGTTCAACGACTTTATCGGCCCCGACGGGCCAACAGAGGAACAGTACGATGAGGGTATGGAATTGGATGAGTAGGTCCGCTTTAT
>WNFL01375524.1_pt1 | contig 19076 bp, 24 predicted proteins | sample 5400361 | NCBI WGS metagenome assembly WNFL01 (sample SAMN13153351, study PRJNA577476) | soil metagenome | isolation source: 40 cm soil on Douglas fir-dominated hillslope | place: USA:California | collected 2013-09-17
ACCAAGCACACGATGATAGCAAGGGTAAGCATAATACTGCAGGTGGAACTCGTACCTGATATGCATTATCGTAGCCACCCCCGGTTCTGGCACTACATCTCAACCGTTCCGCATTTTACGGCTACCATGCAGTGAAGAACTCGTGTAAGGTGAAATTCGATGAATATCTCGATCTGTCAAATTATACCACCTCCGGCGCACTATCTACAATCCCTAGCTTACCTATCTCCTCACCCACACCGTCCGTATCGTCCTCCCGATCCTCTACCCCAACGCCCTCACTCTATTCGCGACAGCAAACCATCTACCGCCTTTCTGCGATCGTGTGCCATTACGGCCAACACTCCTTTGGGCACTACATCGCCTACAGACGGAAACCGCGGCCTGAATTCGCTGGTGCTACGCGATGGACACCACCGCGATTATCCTGCCCTCTCGGCTGCCAGTGCGATAAATGCGCACTCTACGGACCGATACGGGATGAGTATTTTCCCTTGCCTTCATCAAGGCGTGGAGGCGGGTGGTTGCGGATATCGGATTCGTCGGTCGACGAGGTGGGCATTGAAACTGTGCTAGCTGAGCAGGCTGGTACCTTTATGCTTTACTATGAGAGGGTGTTGCCGCCGCTGCTGCTGCCATCGATGTTGTATGCTGAATCGGTCAAGACGCGGAGTTCGGAAGAGACGGTCGTGGCTACTCCGACACCACATTCGCCCACCCATGATGCTACGCCAGCTCACGCCCCAGAGAGAAGGAAGAGGACACATTCCGTGGCGAATAACGAACCCGAAGAGGAGAAGCAGGTCAAGGTCAAAGTAGAGCAAATGACCGGTGCAAACCCACGACCAGATATACGTTTCCCTCTGGTCAATGGGGAGCACGTGAACCTGGGTACTTGCGCTCGTATCATCAGGAGTACGAGCGTCGGAGTCAGGAGTGGAAGTAGAAGCCGGTCCTCGAGCGTTGCTGCTCCGCTACCGCCAGCCGCAGACGATGTGAACATCGCGAACGGTCATGCTGCCCCCACTGCTGCTCCTGCCGCCACCGTCCAGGTGCCCCTGCCCCTGCCCACGATCAAAGTCAATGGAGTCATGGCTCACGGACCTCCCACCAAGCAAGGACAGTCGCCTGCAAGGAAAAGAAAGAAGAAGAAATCGAGTGGTTTCGGAAAGGGAGACCTGAACACTAATGGTGCTCCCCCGCGGACATTGGTTGGGTCTGGATCTATAGATTGATAGGGCATCTCATTTTAATTCTTGCCTTTCAAGAATGCCGGGTAGTTCAAGCTTTATCTTGTTGTACTTTTACTTCTATGAGAATGTACACGCTCTGCTTGTTTTCAGTTGACGCCTGGTCAGTACTGGTGATGTGGGGGCCGGTCTGGCTGGTGAGTTTGCTTGTATCATTGCAAGACTCGGTCCTTGTGCTGAAACACAGGGCCTTCTTTATTGCGAAAGTGGTACTGTATATCATGGAGGCAACCCTGTCAATGAGCCTTGAGGATACAAGGCTTCCACCAGACAAGCTCGAGGCTGGCAGTTTGGTTATTGCCTTACTCTGCTGAACCTTTATGTTATATCGACTAGTTCTGCTCTTGCCTTCACCGTATGCGTCCGAGTCTATGTTCAAAAGAGCATCAAATAATAATATCACTTATGACAATTTACAAATTTTTGCTCTGCATGATCACCTCACCTACCCTGCCCGTCCTCGTCTATTGGCGCGCTCCAGGAGCCTGAATGTGCGGCCCAACTGATCCATAAAGCTTCCCGATAACGAGAAGCGGGCGTATTGTTCCACCAACTGCGCCAGGTCGTTTGAAGCGCGATTAATGACCTGGTCGAGGGTATGCGGTACCATTTTATTGACTGGCATGGGTGCTACGGTCTTCTCATTCTTTTCCGTCGCGGTCTTCCACTTCTTATTGGATTACAGCTGTGTAATACGTGCTCAGCGAATGTACAAGTAAACGCTAATATATTATAGTTCACCTGTGTAATACGCTACAAGCAAATAAGCAATCGTGCCAAGATTAACAGAAACAAATAGAACGTACTGCTCAGCGAATGTACAAGTAAACGCTGAACAAGAAGTGAACCATAACATGGACGCTTTTATAGCTGGGGGTTGGAATCAAAACATAAGGGGCCGAAGCACGGGTTAAAGCACGGGGCCGGGTCATGGGGGAAGAGTCCGTGAAATGCAGGAGACAAATATGCATATGGAACATCAACCAACCTATCAACCGACCTCGGTGGTGTAGTAGTCAGGGCGATCGACAGTTCCTCTGAACCGTTGTGTGGCGCTGCGACGGCGAAACCAATGCGGAACCAAATATTCCAACACTTCTTCATATTCTGATCGTCCAACACAGAGAGGTGGCGAAGTTCGAAAACCATGTGAGGGCTGTGCTCGCCTCGAATCCAGAGGGTGAAGTTGAAGTAAAGGTTGTCGCCGGCCCGGTTATGGCGAACAAGGCGCACAACCGACTTGTTGCTGGATTTTCTTAGCTATCAACACAATTATTACTGTACACCTTACTTCCTATCCCGACACTCCTTTCAGTGCGTCCTCGACTTCATTCAAGAGCTCCAGCTTCCTCTTCTTTTGATCCAACCTCTTCCGATACTCTGCCTCATAATAAGTAAAGCGCCTTTTCACCATGGCTCCCAGAGACTTGATTTCGCCCCTCATCTGCGCCGAACAGCTTCCCGCCAACGACAAGCGGGCGTAGTGCTCCACTGGCTGCACCAGTTCACCCAAAGCAGAATTGATGACCTGTTTGATGCCATGCAGCACCATTTCGTTGACGGCGATGAGTGTCGCGATCCTTTCCTTCCTATCCTTCGCCTCATCCCATTCCTTCTTCATATTCTCGTCCATCAATACTTGACTATCAATTTTGCGAATCGTGGTGGGCGGCAGCTTCAAGTCCGGTATGTCGACGATCTTCTCGAAGTCGGAGAAAGCATCCATGTACTACATCCAACGAACATAAAGACCCGAACGCCAGATTGCAAGCAAGGTGAAAGACTCACGGTCGAATGCTCCATGAATTCTTCTATGAGATGGTCGATTTTTGCTCTCGTATCTGCTTCTTGATCGAGAATTTTATTGGTCATGGCGTTGATGTTCTGCTCCATCTCATAGAGGCAGACGATCTCCGTCACCGGCTGAGACTCGAGGCCGTCTAACCAGTCGAAGAGCGTCACAAGCATTTCCAACGCTCTCTGCTCCCAAACCTTCACCAGCTCCTTCACATGAGGGCGACCATTCCCCCCTTCACGGGGTACGATCGGGTTTTCAAGACAGAACGCAGGAGCGTTCTTGAGCGCCTCCGGGCCCATTTTCTGGGAGACGTTCCATAAGAGGGTACTAAGAGTCTTGGTAAACATGCAGGCAATGTTCTTGACTAGAGTGTTGGGGAAGAGGGCGGACAGGGTGTAGAAGGTGTAGTCCGCACCGGCAATGATGCCAAGGCCGTCGCCGTTGGCAAGGATGAGAACAGCGTCGATAAAGTCAACATGCTGCTCAATGTATCTTACAATTTTTTCCTTGCGGATTTCATCTTTCCCAATACCGCAATAGCCGGCCAACCCAGGTGTGTCCAGGATACGAAACTTAGGAAGAGGTTATGGCCGTTCACTGAGTGAAAAGCACTGGAGCTCACCAGTATGCCACTGACGCTCGTAAATTCGTAGAGGTGGGGCGACATAGTCTGGCCAACGGCACCTTGTTCTTTGGGGGGGCGGTTGAGAATACCGAGGTCGTAATGGTCACTATCGTTGCCAAGAAGGACATTGGCAATCAATTTCAAGAGTGAAGTCTTTCCGACGTCGGTCTCTCCAACAAGCAGAATGGTGTATGACCTGTTTGCCTTGTTCGTTTTGACAATCCCATGCTTCAGAAATTTTGCGTCGCTAGGGAATACGGTCAGAACAGATACGCCAAAGATGTCGTTAAAATTACTTGATAGTTAAGTCGTGACCGGACTTAGGAGCGGTGTGGCTTGGGCGAGTAGAATCGTTGATAGGCTTATTGGAAAGGACTTCGTCACTAAAAGGACTGACACCGAGTCAGTGGTTAATCAACGACCCTGAGTTTTGTGGAAAGACTCGCAGCTTGGGCTCGACCCCGACGGCGGTTGTTCTTGCCTGGGTGATACTTTGAGGGGCAGCCTGCGGGGAGGGTTATTGATGAAAATAGCTGGGAGAATGTCATTTCAAGTGTTGACAAGTTGTACTCACAGGCAGAATACTGGGTGCAAGCCGAGGTGCGGGCTGAGGTGTAGTAGACGTAGGTGAAATTTGAGTGACATTCGTCACCCTAGTAGCTGGATGTGAGAAGGGCGGTGTTCCGGTTTGTATCAAGTACCCACCGCAGCAATGCGTTTAATCTGTCAGGGGTGGTGACTATGGTACTGAATCCCTTGACAAGCATCAGAAACTCATGCTCCATATATTTCTAGGACTACCATTTAGCATAGCCACTTGCGAGAGTAAAAGGGGCTCACGCCTTTTCGCGTCAAGAGATCGGAAAAGACCTCGCCAAATAAGTTTTGAGTAATTTGCGTCTTTTGCTTGAAAATGGGTACCAAGGACACGCACAATGCCCGAAGCATCTCGCCTTGTGGACGGTTGCAAAGCGGTGGTACAAGAGGTACCAGGGCCATTCCACTGTCCTGATTAACAGGTTCATCCCATATAGTGTTGGGACGTTGACCAATGCCCGCATTCCAAAGTCTCAGGTTTCCATCGGGAACTTCAGAGTAGTCTATGAGGGGTTCGGGAAACGATGCCAATAGAGTCTAAAAGAATGTTACCGTGAATACTTATAGCATGATAGGGATTCACCTTGATGAGGCTTACGCACTTAGCCACACCGAGTGAACGGAGGCGGGCTTCATTGAGGGCTTCGTCCGCAGTCCAGGACCTTTCGAGTTCACGGAGGATCTTTGCGTATAAATTAATGGAGTAAAGAAGAAAATCGCCAGGAGACACGTACTGGAGCTAGGGAGTAGTCTAATGGAATGCGCTGTACGACATATTGGTCCCACGCTTGATTATCATGGACAAAGGAGACCAATTGGCAGAACACATTCACCACAAATTTCGTGCTCGCCGTGCAAGAGAAGTAGTACGGGGGTAAGGAGAACCCCATTACAATTGGTTGTGAGTCGATGGTGGGATATCGTGAAATCGATTCCAGATCATCATATGGAATCGAAGCTGTAGAGATACCTTGAGCTTCGGACGCAAGTCTCTCTTGGAAAATGCCGGAAACACGAGATCCGAAAGTATCGCAGGCTGCTTTGACGATCCTGCCCGCACCGGCGCTTGCATTGTTGGCACATTCCCTTCGAGAACCATCAAAGGTGTACAAAAAAGTCAGAGGAGTGAACATACTGTTGACCCTCAGCGAAGAGACGCAGACACTTGGTTATGGCATTGATGGTCACCTGATAAGCGATAGAAATGACCTGAATGGAAGTTAGCACGTTATTAGAAAGCAGATTAAACAAGAATACATCAACTTCCACAATTGCCTTATCTTTAAACGAGCATCGAGCGACCTCGGCCGTGCTGAGACATCGTCTGACTTCCATGTCTTTACGATACGGGATGGATTAGAAGGGATTGCTAATCTTAGGCTATCCTCTGACCTGCGAGGTTGTACGCGTTGACCATTGTCTTCTCAGTCGGTGTTGGTGACGGGGATATCTTCGGTTTAGACCGAAGCCAGCCACGAGCTGCAGTTGACGGCACCGCTCCGGGTTTCCAAGCCTTCCACTCTTCGTATCGAAGCTCCCTCTCTTCCAGGGCTTTCCTTGCGAGCTCATCGAATTCCTCGAGTTTTTTCGAACGAGCGGCAATGCGCTCAAAATAACCTCGCTAGAGTTGCATTAGAGGCTTCGGCAGTGAGGATATGCAAGTTGTAACTCACAAGCCTTTCCATGGCTGTGAGGACCTCTTCAATTTGCGACTCGAATGTTGTTTCCATGTCCTGACGAGATTGAATAGCTATAACGGTTCTCAGGTTGAATACAGCCCTTTGGCAGAATACACGTTACCGTTCTCGGCGGCCTCGACCAAGCAGAGGAAAACATCACTCAACCCATGCGTAAGGTGCGGTGTAATTTTATGCGTTTCCACCCGCCATGCAGCGATGGAAGAGGTACTAAAAGTGGAAGTCAGGTTATGTTTCTGGGTCGCCCCGCTGAAGCCCAAACACCGACTAGACTCTCAACCTACGAAATAATTTCGTCAGAAATCTGGCTGGTTGCAGACTAGATATTGGAACGACCTTTTCTGCAAGTTCTTATGCAAGTTTTCTAGGCAGACAAGTTCAGAGAAAAGACACGGAAGGGCCATCGAATGCGCGAGGAGGGAGAAATATTGGCGCCCAGCCAGCCGCCTGGGCTCCAGCTATTAGAACAAGCAATTATTTGACCCCTAAGCAGTCATGAAATCATAGCAGCTGTCAGTACATAACTTCTCGACTTGTGATCAGATGCGGGATCTCAACGAGAGTGCGCTAGCCGTGTTTGACCGTATATTGACCACTTCGCAGCCGACGCAGCCGCACCGTTTGCAACTACATCCGCGCCTGGACGCGATCTGTAATATTGCCCCGACGAGTTTACGAAGACGGAGGTTGTTCAGCCATGCAGTTGAAGTGACAAAGGTTGTGGCCGGCCCGGTTGTGACTGACTGAAGAACACCACTCGCTCCTGCACTTTCTTATATACTAACACAATAATAATGTTACATCTTACTTCCTATCCCGACACTCCGTTCTGTGTGTCCTCCTCGACTTTAACCGAGACCTCCAATATCATCCCGGCTCTCCTCAACCTTTTCTAGCTTATCCTGGCCAATGGTGCAACAATTGAAAGGGGTACATTGACCATTACTACCTACGAGCGTCTTCGCTATTCCAACGTGCTCTTTTGCGCATTCTCCTTAGCACTATTCAAGAACTCCAGCTTCTTCTTCACATCATCCAAGCTCTTCTTTTTCTCTTGCAGATGAAGCGGACCAACCCCATTGTTCTCCATTTCTTTGTATCTCTGTTCCAGCAGCCTGATCGTGCTGCCAAACTGCTCCAAAAAGCTTCCCGACACTGCGAAATGGCCGTACTCTTCCATCAGCTGCGCAATATCACTTGTTGCACGATCGACGGCCTGGTTGAGTTTGTGCAGTACAATTTCATTGATTGCGATGAGTGCCGTGGTCTTCTCTTTGTCATCCCCTACCATCTCCCACCTCCTCCTCGTATCCTCAACAGATATTTGCGCGTCACTTTTGTGAGTGGTTGTAAGCAGCTGCTCCCAGGTGGCCACGCTGATAGTCGTCTCAATGTGAGAGAAAGCACCCGTGCCCTACGTTCGACAAGGATGAGACTCGAGTACCAGGAGCAAGAAAGGTGAAAAGACTCACCGCCGAATTTTTCATGAGCCTAACTATGCGTTTGTCGATTTCTGCCTTCATGGCCACAGCTTGGTCTGCCTGAGCGAGAGCGGTGATGGTCTTGGCCTCGATATTTTCATACTTCTCATAGAGGGAGACAATCTCCGCCGCCGGCTGTGGCTTGAGGCCGTCCAACCAGTCGAAGAGCGTCACAAGCATTTCCAAGGCTCTTTGCTCGCAAGCCTTCACCATTCCCTTCTTATTAGGGTCATTCTTGAACCTGTTCTGGAGTGCCAAGGGGTTGTCGAGGAGGAACTGAGGAGCGTTCTTGAGCGCCTCTGGAAGCATTTCCTGGGAGAACCGCCAAGACCGGGGATCCCGAACATTGGTGAACATGAAAGCAATGTTGCTGACTAGGGTCTTTGGGAACATGGCAGACAGAACTGCGAACGTGTAGTCCACTTCGACGGTGATGCGCGAGACGATGCCGTCGGTGAGGATGAGAACAGCGTCGATAGAGTCAACATGCTGCTCAATGTTTGTGATAATGCTCTTCTTATGGAGCTCGTCTTGCTCAATGTCGCGAGTGCCGGCCAACCCGGGCGTGTCGAGTATGCGAACCTTGGGAAGAGATTACATACACTCATCACGTTCAAAAACGCTGCAACTCACCATTACGCCATGTTTGCTCCTAATTTCGTAAAGCCGGGCCGACTTGGTTTTACTTTGATCGCCATAAATACTTCTCTCGTTGGTATAGTCGAGAAATTTGAGGCCATAGTGGTCAATATCATTTCCTGCAAGGACGTTGGCGATAAATTCCAAGACCGTAGACTTTCCGACGCCAGTCTCTCCAACAAGAAGGATCGTGTACGGCGTGTTCGCCTTGTTCTTGGACGTCTTGACAACTCCATTCCTAAGAGACTCTACATCGCTAAATAATTGTGAGAACCGATGCGTCAAAAATGTTGGTTGAATTCACTTAATAGTCCACATGTCGCCAGAGTTAGGAGCGGACCGGCCTGGGATAGTAGAATCACCAATAGGTTTATTGGAGGGAATCTCGTCACTGGAAGGTCTGCCACCCGAGTCAGAGGTTATTCACAACTCCGAGTCGTGGAATGCCTCACGGCTTCGGTTCGACATGAACAACGGCCGACGTTGCTTGGACGATCCTTTGAGAAGCAGAACTGACAACCTGTCGGGAGGAGTCAGTAACGAGGATACCCAGGCGAATGCCACTTCGGGACCGTTGACAAGTTGAGCTCACAGGCGGGGGGCTAGGTGAATGCCGAGACAAGGGCACCGCAGGCATAGGTAGTGTTGGAATGTCATTTACCGCCCCAACATGTGGAAGGGAGGGTGGAAGAAGGGCCGCTGGCGATACTTTGGGTGGTGGATCAAACAACCGCTGAGACGGTATGTTTAGCTTGTCAATGATCGCGATTATGGTACTGAATTCACTTACTAGAATCGGGAACGCATGTCTAATATATCTCTAGGATAATCATTTAGCATGCGATGTGGGAGAGCACTACAAGGAGCTCACTCCTTTTCGCGTCAAGAGATCAGAAAAGAGGTCGCTAATTTGGTCTTGTGTTATTTGCGGCTTATCCCTAAAAACAGGTATAAGAGAATCGCACAATGCCCGAAGCATCTCGCCCTGTGGAGTGTTGTGAATGGGTGATACGAGGGCGGTCACATCGCCCAGATTACTAGGTACATCCTGTGTATTGTCGGGGCGGTGTCCTGTGTCGGGATTCCAAAGCTCCAGGTTTGCAGCAGAGACTTCTGAGCAGTCAATGAGGGGCTCAGGCAACGATTCCAATAGAGTCTAAATGGATGTTATTGTGAATACGTTGGAATGACAGAATGCTGACCTTGACAAGATCTGCACACATTGACGGACCGTGATTACGAAACAGGTCGCGGTTGACACCTTCGTCCCTAGTCCAAGACCTTTCGAGTTCACGGAAGGTCTTGTATATGGAAGAAGGAAATGGCGAGAAGTCATGTATTGGAGTTACTGGAGTCGACTTGGTGATATACTCATCCCACGCTTCGGTCTCTTGGATGAAAGAGACCAATTGGCAGAATACATTAACCACCACGTTGGTACTCGCTGTGCAAGAGAAGTAGTATGGGGGTAAAGAGAACCCCAAAATGATTGGTTGTGGTTGGATGGTAGGGTATCGCGAAACCGACTCTGGATCGTCATATGCAACCGATTCTATAGGGATATCTTGAGCTTCGGACGCAATTGCGCCTTCGAAAATTTTGGCGACTCGGAAGCCGGAAATGTCATCGGCTTCTTTGACGATTGTGCTCGCACCGAGGGCGGTATTGAGGGCACATTCCCTTCAAGCGCTGTCAGCGGTATGCCAAGGAGTCAGGGGAGTGACGATACTGTTGGTCCTTCGCGAAGTGCCACAGAGACTTAGCTATTGCTTCGATAGTGACCCGATAGGTGTGAGAAATGGCCTCAAGGGGGATCAGCACGCTATAAACAAGAAACAAGTGGATTCAAATAGTACCTCAACTTCTTTGATTGCTTTGTCCTTAAATGAGCATCGAGCTACCTCAACCTTGCTAACATGTCGTCTCACTTCCATGTCTTTGGGGTAGGTCAGAAGAGGCCATTACTTTTGGAAGAGGTATTTTATCTGACCTGCGCGGTCGAAAGCAGTGATCATTGTGCTCTCAGTCGGGACGGGTGAGTTCCTCGGCTTGGACAGAAGCCGTACACCAGCTGCAGGGGTCGGCCTGGCCTTCCAAGCCTTCCACTCCTCGTGTCGAAGTCTCCTCTCTCCCAGGGCTTTTTTCGCGAGTTGGTCGAATTCCTCAAGTTTTCCTGAACGAACAATGATTCGCTCAATGAAACCTCGCTTGAATAGCGGCATCAGGTACTCCAACAGTGGGACGACCCAAGTTGTGACTCACAAGTTTTTTCATGTCGGCGAGAACCTCGTCAATTTGGGACCGGAATGTTGCTTCCATGGACCGACGAGATTGTATATCTGTAACGGTCATCAGGTTGCATATGGTCGTCCGGGAAAACACATGATACCTTTCTCAGCCGCCTCGACAAAAGAGAGAAAGACGCCGCATAGCGAATGCGAAGGCTGGGGTCCAGTCTTAGACGCACGGGTGTGCCAAGTGACAAGTGAAGAAGTACTGAAAAGAGGAAGCCGGGTTGTATTTTTAGTAGACTCTGATGAAGACAAAACACCGACTATTCTGTCTCTAGGTCCAACCTACAACATAACCTCGTCAGGAACCTCGCTAAATGCAAACTAGAAATGGGAATCACCTTTCCTGTAGGACCTCATGCAGACTTTGTAGGCTCTCGAGTTCAGACTGCAGAGTTGGAAAGACCATCGAATGCGCGGGAGGGGTGCAGCATCCAATCTGGCGGGATCCGGGCTGGAAGACATGAGGCCAATTGATGCTTTATTCTTTATCCTCTGGCCGGTCACATGAATTCAATAGCAAACCCCTGTCCAGGTGCCACTTACCTGCCAGCGTGAGTTATGCGAGAGGAAATAGCAGCCTTGCGGTCTTCCAACTGAGGAACAGAGGTCACCGGAACGTAAAAGATCAAAATATGCGAGTAGTACTCATGCAGCCACACTGCACTGTGTTCTGGACCGAAAGTGCCTGGATTCATCTCGCGCCAACTCTCACGGGCACTGTCATTTATTTCAAAAGGAAAATGTAACCCTACAATAATGCACCAGATCTCCATTGGTACTAAGTTACGTTGCAGAAACGGATGAACACGTGTTGTTATTTGCAATATTGTCGCTCGTTGAATTCGCACCGACAAACGCATACATCCATGAGCGAGGAAGGAAAACCCCAGCCCCCCAGGCACGAAACCCTATTATTCAAAAGTTCTCCAGAAGTTGGCGTTCTTGTCAGATGTCGAAGGTGGGCTCGATTCTCCCGCTGGAAGGTTTGGAAGGGCCCTATTTCTGTTCGGAGGTGTTGTTCCTTGTGGAGGGATATTCTGACGAACGAGTGACATGATAGGATCGTCGCCAGATGGGGGTTGACTCGTAGACGCTTCTAGAGCATAGGATGGTGGTGGGGGTTCGGCTTTTTGCACCTGCAGATCTGAGACGGGAAATGTCAGCATTGTGGGTGTTGGCGGGCTCCTGTTGTCGATAATCGTGACGATGGTAGTAAATTTCCTAACAAGAATTGGAAACGCGTATTTGAGGCGATCCTACGGCGGTCTTTCAGTACTACAGCATCGGGGAACATAGTAGGCTTACTCCTTTTCGCGTCAACATCTCGGAAAAGACTTCCCCAATTAGTTCTCGGGGGACTTGCGACCCTGGCCTAAAGACGGGCATAAGGGAATCGCATAGCGCGCGGAGCATCTGTCCTTGTGGGCGATTGTGAAGAGGTTCCACAAGTGGTACTAGGGCTACCGCATCGTTTTGATTAGGAGGACCAGCCCATATAGTGTCAGGACTGCGTCCGGCTTCGGGATCCAAAAGTCTCAGCCTATCAGCAAGAACGTCGGAGCAGTTCATAAGGGGTTCAGGAAACGACGCCAGTAGAGTCTAGATGAATACCCGTGTCAAATCGAGTAATCATAGAATGGTAGAGCTCACCTTGACAAGATCTGCGCACATAGACGGACCGAGTGAACGGAGCAAGTCTCGATTCCGGTCTTCACTCCTGGTCCAGGACCTCTCAAATTCGCAGAATTTCTATGTACCCAAATGAGCGCGAAAGGCGAAGTTGTTAGGGGATCACGCACGCGAGCTCGGGCATTATCGATTGGTGTCGACCCAGTGATATACTTATCCCATGCCTGACAATCGCGGATAAAAGAGACCAATTGGCAAAACACATTTACAACAATGCCAGTGCTCGCCGTGCTAGAGAGGTAGGGCGGGGGTAAGGAGAACCCCAATATAATTGGTTGTGATTGGATGTTGGGATATCGTGAAAGTGACTGCAGATCGACATATGGCGTGGAATATGTAGGTATATCTTGAGCTTCGGACATAAGTGCTCCGTGGAACAGGCCGGCAATACGCAAGCCTGAAATATTACTGGCTACCTTGACGATCCTGCCAGCGCCGAGGCTCACGGTGCTGGCGTATTCCCTTCAATGAGTATTAGCGATATGCAAAGGAATCGGAGGAAAGAAGATACTGTTGGTTCTCAGCAAAGCGCCGTAGACACTTCGCGATTGCATCGATGACGACCTGATAAGCGAGGGAGATGGCCTTGATGTGGATTAGCATGTTATAGACAATCGAAGTAAAGGGGATTACGTCAACTTCCTCGATGGCCTTGTCCCTAAACGTGAATCGAGCTACTTCGGCCCTGCTAATACATTTTCTGACTTCCATGTCTTTGGTACGGATCAGAATAAATCGTCGAAACTGGACAGTGGCTTCCGCTCTGACCTGCGAGGTCGTATGCCGCGACCATGAAGGCGTCATTGGGCATAGGTGAGTGCCTCGATTTCGGTTTGAGTCGCAATAGACTGGTCGAAGCAATCAGGTGGGATTTCCATGTCCTCCACTCGTCATGTCGAAGCTTTCTCTGTTCCAGGGCTTTCTTTGCGAGTTCGTCGAATTTCTGGAGTTGTTCCAAACGAGAACTGGTATGCTCAAAATAACCTCGCTGGGATGGGATATGAGGTCACAATAGCGACGCGATGCAATGGTGACTCACGAGCTCTTCGGTTGCTGCAAAAACTGCGTCAACTTGCGACTGCAGAGTGGCTTCCATTGCCCGACGAGACTGAATGTCTTTAATAGTCCTCAGGGTGATTATGTAACTCTTCACTCTCATATATACGACATACCTTCATCGGTGGCCACAACCAAGGAAAGGAAGACGTCGCCGAGTGCGTGCATAGGTTGGGGTCCAGTCTCAAATGCAACAGCACGCCATGCCGCAAGAGAAGAGGTGCTAAAGTGGAGGTCAGGCTGCTTTCTGGCATGACCTGGTGATGCCTAAACACCGACTATTCTCTCTCGACGTCCAGCCTACAATACAATTTCGTCAGTGACCTGGCTGATTGCAGACCAGAGATCGGAATGACCTTTTCTGCAAAATATCCTGCAGCTCGTGTAGGCATACGAGTTCGGAATGAAGACTTGGAAGGGCCATCGAATGTAGAGAGAAAGATGTGCTGGCCCCGGAGTTGAGGCAGGCCACCCCCTTTCCTTTGTGTTCCAGATAATTGAAACTGAGTCGCCGATGCCTGAACAGGCGCCCGCGCTTCACCAACACCAAGCGCTTTAAAGCTTTCGGCTGTGAGTAATGAGAAGGAAGGGTAGTGTATCCCCGCTATACCACCTTTGGAGGCTTCAGACGAAGAAAATTGAAATGCGACAAGGTCATAAATGCGACCAGGCCGGAACAAAGGACCAGGCCTCTAAAACTTCCTCGAATAAATTCATGATAATACGCCTACATCGTCTACGAACTCGTCTGCAAGGATTCTACGTGCTCGTAGGTAGCAGAGTTCAGATCGTGACGCGACGCAAATATTGCAGGGGCCCCACAACAGCTCCTCTATCAATCCCAAACTTCCAGTCGTGAGCCGTGCTCCTTAATGTCCCTAAGGCGTTCCATATAAATGGTAATATTTTTGGAGCAAGCTAGCTCAAGGCTGGCACTCCCCTCTTGGTTTGCTCGTTAGCAGCGTCTTTAGCAAAACTTAACCTAGGCACCTAAAAGTTGGACAGGCACGAACGGAGTCGTCATGAGTCAGGTTCGCGTTGTGCCCATCCAATGTGCTTTCGATTGGTGCAGCTCCCCTATCCGAAGTCTCAGGTAAGAGGGATTGAAGCATTTTAGGTCGAAAAGGTACCGCACTACCCATTATTTCATTCTGCAGCGTCTCCTCGTCTATAATTTACTTGATCTTGACCCTTGCCCAAACTCATCCACACCCATAATCAGATTGTGAACACGAACATCAAGGTCTTTCATCGAACCTGTAAATCAAGCGTCTGATTCTCAGCTATTTATCGACATAACTCACTCAAACTACTAATGATTCCGTATTGACAGTCCGAAGGAACCAAAGCAAAACAAGGTCGGGTTATCCATAAGCATTTGGGACGAGCGAGGTTGAAGCTCCCGTTGAAGGTGTATAACCCCGGAGTGGGGTGGAGGTATTAGAAGTGCCCTGCCCCTTCAGGAGCGATGGGATCTACTGCGGGCGTTGGTGGGTTGCTGGGAGGTAACGTGCCAGAATCCCAGCCAGCGGAGAGGTGGTGGGTGGTGGGTAAGGGTGGAATATCGGGTGGTGGGTCGACTACCGACGTCTCTGCAAGTAGTTCGTTCTCTCTACCTTTACGGGGTCGTGGCATGTTCTTGCTTTCGATAGTGCTGATAATGGTGCTGAACTTGGCAACTAGAGCCGGAAACATGTGCGCGATACATGGCTATGGCAAAGGTCTGTCGTCTAGCAAAGCAGAGACAGTATGCAATACACTCACCCCTTGTCGGGTCAAAATTGCAGAAAAGATGACGCTGAGCCTTTCTTGAGAAGAAGGTGGGCATGTTGCAAAAAAGGGAACAAGCGAATCGCACAATGCGTGGAGCATTTCGCATTGCGGACGCTGATAAATGTGTTCCAAGAGAGGCACGAGGGCCGCTGCTTCATCGTCACGGGAACTCGTCCACCTGGGAATAATTATCCGTTCTCTGGGTCTATGTTAGAAAGCGGCGCGTGTGTAGGTCTGCAGCGACGCACTCTATCAGAGGCTCAGGGAATGACACCAACAGCGCCTAAAACAATGTTAGTTTGGGATACACGGTATGTCGTGAACCTACCTTGATCAAATTTGCACACGTAGACGGACCAAGCAAAGCGAACAATTCCCGATCGCGGTCTTCGTTCCCAGTCCAGGACCTTTCAAGGTCACAGAATCGCTGAATGTCTAGATTGGTAAGGAAAAGGAACTTGCGGGCAGTCACGTACACGAACTTGCGTACTATGGTCGAATGGGGTCGACTCATTCATATATTCTGACCATGCTTGATGATCACGCACGCAGGAGACCATTTGGCAGAACAACTTTACTACAACATCGGTGCTTGGGGTTCGAGAGAGGTAGGATAAGGGTAATGAGAACCCGTAAACGATTGGGTGTCGAGCGGTTGGAACCTTCGCTTCGAGATCAACATATTGCATCGATGTTATCGAGATTTCTTGAGATTCTGATGTGAGCCTCTCGTGAAGGAAGCATGCGATGCGGGAAGCAGAAATGCTGCCAGCTGCGTAGACGAGCTTGATTGCGCTGAGATTTACATTGCGAGCGCATTCCCTTGAATGAACGTTAGCAATTAGAAAGAGAGTAGAAATAACGGAGATACTCCTGGTTATCGGCAAAGACTCTTAGACATTTGCCCACCGATTCAATGGCGTGCTGATGTCTGAGAAAAATAGCCTCTGTGGGAATCAGCACGGTGCAAACATATGATTGAACCTTGCGCACATCCACGTCTTCGATGGCCTTTTTCTTGAACGAGTATCGAAGGACTTCAGCCTTGCTGATCCACCATCTGACTTCCAAGTCTGTTCGTTAAAATCAGGAGCCGTGATTCCTTTTGCAAGAAACGTCTTGAGTCTGACCTGTATGGTCGTAAGCAGCGACTAAAGCGTTCTCAGTCGGGATCGGCGGAAGCTTCTGTTTGGCCCCCAATCGGAATAATTTTGTTCGGGAAGCTGACTCGGGTTTCCAAGCCCTCCATTCCTTGTATCGGATGCTCCTCTCTTCCAGAGCTTTCGTTGCACAATCATCGTACTGCTTGAGGTTTCTTGAGCGAGAATCGGTTTGTCTCAGGAAATCTTGCTAGGAGGGAATTGTCAGGTCAAGTAGAGTCGTTAGGTGCTCTTTAACTTACAAGTTCTTCCAATTTCCCGGAATACTCTTCAAGCTGTGAGCGGAAAGCATTTTCCATCCCTTGCCGAGATTGAACAGCTTCGAATGTCGTCAGAACTGCAAATCGAACTTAAGTGGTGTATATATATATACCGTACCTTGGTTAGTACCCTCGACCAATAAGCGGAAAGCGTCGTTTAGTCCAGGCGTTGGCCGAGACGTTCTCAGAGACGACGCGGCGGTGTGCTGCGCGGCGGTGTGCCATGCCGAGAGGGAATAAGAACTCAAAAGAATGATAGATGAGACTGTTTATCACCCAGGGTAGTTTGAATACTGACTATCCAGTTTCCAGGTTCAGCCTGCTCAAATCAAACCTAGTCAGGACTGGCGACGACTTGTGAGAAAAGAGAGGGGTAACCTCTTTTGCAGCAGGTCCTGCAAGGTTTGTAGGCATACGAGTTCAGCACGGAGGCTAGGGAGCACATGTGGGTCCATAGCATATGGATGGAGGACAAATCGAAGTGCTGGCCGGTGGCTCCGGCTAACCCGACCGCATGGCCCGGGAAGTCGTTTCCCGTGCGCCCGGCGCGTGTTCAGCAAAATGAGTGAGTATTTGAGTATTAAGCTGGGTATTAAGGGGTTAAGGTGTGAGCTGATTTGAGGCTGATGAGGCTGGAAGCTCGGCTGCTTCTTGCACTCACTATTCACTCATTTTGGTTGGTTGGCCGCATTTGGCCTTGTCGCTCGTTGAATCCGCACCGTTGCAGCATTCCCCTCGAAAGTAATCTCCCGATAATACACCGACCTCTTTTCTGTCTCAGCCCGCCGCCCTAACAGCGACGACGAGGACGACGACGAAGACGACGAGTAGAGCCAAGCCCGAGTCATGGCACGAACGCGCCTGTTCCGCGTTCTTAGTGTCCTCGCATTGCAAATCCTTACGGTTTATGGTGCACTCCCAAAGGTCGACTTTCAGCGCATGGGAAAGGTTGGAGTAGCAGGCTCCTACGCCGGCATCGACCTTTACAACGACAACCCATCCTCCCAGCAACAAACGACCTTTGATACAACGACGTCGACCCTCTTCCTCCGTGCACAGGACGGTGGATTAACTCCAATAGGCAACACAAATGTTGGTGGTCGCGTCGTCACGGGATGCAGCTTAGGAAACGTGTTTTATGTCGGAGGATCTTTCACCACTATTGGGGGCACAAATATCGCTAATATTGCTGCCTATTCCTCCTCAACGAACAAGTTCGCGCAACTCGCTGATGGTGGGCTCGATGGCCCTGTATCTGCCCTCCATTGCGATGCGAAGAACGGCCTACTCTGGGTAGGCGGCTCATTCCATGCGCCAACAACAGGAAACACAGCAGCGTTCGCGGGATCAGTCGCTACGTATAACCCCTCGAGCAACGTCTGGAGTCCCCCACCATTCGCCGGACTTCCTGGAACCGTCAACGCCATCGTTCCTACCACAAGCAACTCTGCAGTCCTCTTCGGAGGGTCCTTCGTTACCTCTTACGGCAATGGCACCAACACCACGTCCGTAACTAATCCCAACGTTCCCATATCGTCAGGGTCTACTACCTTTTCACACTCCCTCGTCCCCTTTCCCCTCGCAAATGCGGATATTGATGCCAGCCCATCTTCAACACTCCCTGGCCTTGGAAACATCACAAACATTCTTTGTCCCGCTGGTCCGGATGGCGTAGGCAACACATGGTTCGCCCGAGATGACTTCAAAGCTGTCGTGACCATTCGCACAAACAAGCAGCTGAGTGCTAACGGTTTGCGTTTGGGAAACACCTTCTTTGGTGGCCAAAGCACAACCACTTTCAAGTGAGCCCCTATCAGTTTTAGTGAATCGCTTGCTCAATTGTCCGCAGGGTTACAAGTATCCCTGATAATACCGTCTTGACTCTCAAGTACAACAAGCCCGGAACCAATGAGATAGAGCAGTGCTCTGATCCTTGCTCGCTCTCCACAGACCCATCCGTCCTCTATCAGGACTTCTTGTTTGATAACCCGACCATTACCGGTCTGGAGGTTGTTCTGACTGGCTGGATTGGTGCTGGTCCCGGTCTTCATCTGCTCCAACTCCTTTCCGATGGTGGGTCATCAATTAGTTTTCTTCTCAGATTCTGACCAGGGCGCCTCAGGTGCCTTCGCGTCTGCCACTAGCCGCGAGAACGGTGCTTCTTGCTATGCTCCTGGAGCCTCCTCCGTCCAGACCACCGGATCCTGGACAGAGAAAAACGTCTGCACGGAAATACCTGCCACCACCCAGGACGTCCTTGTCGTCAACGTTCCCGCTGGATCAACTTTTTCAGTGACTTGGAACGTCTACATCTCTGCGTCAGGCCAGTATGACGTCTATATATGGGTACCTGGCTGCGATTTGATGCAAGATTGCGACGCGCGTACCACAGTCGACATTACGATTACACCGGGTGGGTCCTTGAGCCCAGTGACGAAGACCATTTCCCAGCAAGTCAACAACGACACCCGCATCCTCGCCTATACCGGCCCTATTATCCCGCCCACGCCCAACTTCGTCGTCCCCGTCAAGATGCAGCTCGCTTCCAACCCCCAGGGTACCGGCGTCAATGGCCAGTACGAGCTTGTCGCCGATCGTGTACAGTTCGAGCTCAAATCGACCGATTTGAATGACAGCAGCAACGGGAACAACAGTGCTCCCAATTTGCTTGGTCCGGGTCAACGCGGGTTTGGCTTGTTCGAGTGGCCACTTGATAATAGCATTGGCTCAATCAACGCTACTGGTGCTCTCCCTAAC
>WNFL01070004.1_pt1 | contig 19071 bp, 32 predicted proteins | sample 5400361 | NCBI WGS metagenome assembly WNFL01 (sample SAMN13153351, study PRJNA577476) | soil metagenome | isolation source: 40 cm soil on Douglas fir-dominated hillslope | place: USA:California | collected 2013-09-17
TATTGAGAATGTGTGGTGCAGGGTGGTAACCCTCATCAATGGAAAGAATTTTATTAATAAAGAAGGGTCGACAAGGTCTTGAAGTTGCCTGCTTTCTTGAATGTTTGGATGGTAACACGACGATGGTGAGACGCGACATAGTAAAGGATTATTCCCAGGTTGAGGATATCACTCGAAAGAGTTGTAGAAGTGCGCGGCATACTTGATTATAGCATATGCATGAGGTACCTACACAAGGTACGGATTCCTATTCATCATCGCGACGCTAGAACAGAATAATTCTCAACCGGCTATCCAGCACGAAACAGAGCACAGGAATCTCGTCAGGTTTCTCCTCAGCGGACGAACCTACGAGTCCGCTCATGCTTTTTTCGCTAGCGACTTGCGAACAGTGTCCCTTCGTTTTCTCTTCTCCAGCATGACGGTGAATCGCTCGAAATCGGTGAGCTTCTTCCGACGTTCTACCAATGCACGCTTCTTTGCCCATGATGTATTTGCCCACTTCTCATCGACGCACGCTTTCTCGACGTACTTCTTGACGGTCGCAGTCCCTGCAGCACGGGGCAGGTCTGGGACGACGAAAGAGGTGAGCGTAAGGTGCCGGTAAGGGAAGGATTGGCGAATTACGCCGGTTGTTGGGCCGTCGATGAGGGCCTAAAGTAGGCATTGCGATAGTCAGAAACTGATTGCTAGGCGAGCGCAAAAGTCCCAACAAACATACACGGTTATGGTCGATTATCTCGACAATGGTAGCAGTCTTGCCAGCAGAAGGGCCCTTGTTAAGGAGAACCACTAAGATACGGATATGCTTCAGGCTGAATGGCATTTCTACAGGGGATCCTGCTTACCACGGCCAACCTCGACAAATTTTGTGAAAGTAGAAGGGTCCTATTGACAGTAACGAAATCGTGGTCAGCGCTATAGTCCCCTCCAGAACTGGTCAATCCAGGGTGGGCCATCTTGTCCTTAGACAATCTCAAGAGCCACCGCTTGCGACCAAAGGTTTGGGACAGATGATATGTCGATCCGCCTGGGCAAAATTCGTACGAACCGGCATCTTGGATTTTCAACGGTAATGGCCAAGTAGGTTGGATTGAGCCAAACAAAGGCCAAACACGGCGGCCATAGTGTACGGTAACTTTCGTCTCTCTCGGTCTCGGCGCTGTGGTCTCGGCACTGTTTGTAACAGAGACAGGTCTTAGTCTACATCTCATCCTCCTTCGGCAAAAAAAGCGTGACTAAAATATTACTCAAGACGAGACAAAAGACGAATAACCTTTACACAGAAAGGACACTAAAGCATCCGAAGTAGTACTTGGAGGGGCAGAGAAGGCGTCCGTGGTTGTCATAGTGCTCTGCAAGCCCATCTACGTGACCGCACGGCAGCACAATACCAAGATCTAGAAGCTCCGGTAGCCAGTGAACTGCGGAGGAACTGCGTTGCCGTTCATGTACGGTTGAGGAGGCATGCCAGTTCTAGGAATTCGAGTTCAGAGACAGAGCAACAACAAGATAGTAATTTCCCTTACCCTGGCCCTTGGGTGATCATCAACATTCCTAAACCCGGGTTCATTACAGGCGCTTCCTCTGCTTGTTCACGCTGGACCGTCTTCGTCGACAATTCCTTCACCTGCCTTTCTAGCGCAGCAATCTGGAAATACTGCCTCAGTCCACCCGACCCACGCAAACAGGAAGATGACATACCTTGTCAGTAGTCGATCGTTGAACCTGAATCTTGTACGGCATATAGAAATCGTTCAAACCGTGCTGCCACGACAGCTCCGCCACAATGTCAGGTCGCAACAAGTCAAAGCACACAAACAGGGTTGCCGCGAAGCACTCCTTGTTGCCAATATCCACGAAGTAACCAAGCAGTTCTTCGGCTACCTCCGTGGAACTAGACGTCGCAGCGGTGATGATGGCATCCCTGAACAGCTTATCGTGCTTCGAGAGTTGTATCGACTCTTCCCACCTCTTGTTCTTCTTATATAGGTGAGCAGCAAGGCGGCGGAACTCTAGTAGCTCGTGCGACTCCAGGACCTTGGCCAAAACGATCGTATCGAAGTTGTCGAAGCTGTCGATCGAATCGCGAAGCGTTTTGTAGTCCTCTTTTTCAACCAGAAGACTATTGTAAGCCTCATTAACAGCTTCAAGGTTCAACTAGATACAAGTTAGTGGAGAGGACTTGGTAGGGCGTTTGAACTCACGTTCTGAACAGCGATGAGGTAGGGGCGAATGAGAGGAATATTGTCATTGCGCTTAAACATCTTGACGACCCGAGAATGGTCAATGCGGGGGATAAGGACGGTCAACAAATCGGAGAGCAACTTGGGTTGTTCTTGGAGGTAGAAGGTCAAGGCACGGTAATATCTAGAAGTAGTATTAAAATTGATCGTCCACAGAAAGGTTCATTATTTCTTACATCTCGACGTTTGCGACCTTGACGATAATCTCCTTGAACTGGTTGTGCTCCCAAGCATTCGGCGATCGTTCCATCATTGCAAGGGCGGCATTATCGAATTCATCGTATTTGACGTAGAGGAAGACGAGCTCGGACCACAGATGCGCCGCCTCGGCTGCTTTGATGACCTTGGGGATATTGATTCGGGAGACAAAGAGCTTGAGATGGTCCATGACTGCAAGGAAGGTCAGACTTATCGACAGATTAAACGAAATGATTCTCTTACGCTTCTCGGGACGATATTTGCTGTATAGGATGGAGAGATCGGTGAAGATACCCATGTGTGCACGTTCCAGGCTAAGGCCAGCCTCCAAGAGGGCAATGGCTTCCGCAAAATAGCCCTTCCATTCGTAATCTTTGAGAACCCTGGCGAGTTCCTCAGCATGGACGACGATATTGAGACCGCAAATTTGCGCGAGGCGGAACTCTTCTTTCTCCAAGCATGCGGCATGCACTTGCTTCCATACCCTGTAGTCCATGGTAAGCAGGCTATAGGCGAGTATAAACACAGTATTCTTACTGGGTATTTCCAGCCTTTCGGGCACTCTCCACAGCGGCTTGATTCTCACCCAGGTAGATAAGAGTAGTAGCAAGTCGAGCCCAGTTAGAGATGCTCGTGAAGAGAAGTTTCGCCGCTTGATAGAGTTGGTCGTTGAAGCACTTCTCGCCGACTTCGAGGATGTCGGCGACGTTGGTCATGGCCAAGAAGTCCTCCATATCATGCAGGCGGTCCGTCTTCGCATATGCGTAGGCAAGCTCGGTGTCCACCTTAGGTTCGCGAAGAGACCTCCTGGCCATTTGCAAGTATCGAACGAGATCGTCGTGCTTGCCTGCACGGCTCGCAATCTCGATAACTTCGACAAAGTTCGAGGGGTCCTCAGCCTTGATATAAGAGTCTGACGGACGCAAGGTGAGCTACGGCACTCAAACAAGTCGAGCTAACTCTTACCAATGGCGTCCTTAACCCGCAAACCGTCGAGCTGCGCCTTCGCCAATCGACTCCAAACCTCGGGCTTGCCAATTTTGTTCGCGTACTCCAAACCTCGATCAATGCTCACAATCTTGTCGACGAGCACATCAATGGCAAGCGCATGCTGCTCATACTTCTTGTAGATCGAGAACGCCTCTTCGTACAAACCATGCTCGACAGCAATACGTGCAATTTCTGCGATGTCGTAGTTAGCGAGCTTTTGGATGTAGCCGATGACTTTGCCCTTGTCCGAACGGATCGCAGTGAGCAAGAGGAGGTTCTGGAGGTTCTTGTTCTCGCGGAAAGGAGATGGCTCGAGGATAATCTTTTCCAGGAGTTCGATGAGTTCGATGGGAAGGTCGGCAGTCAGGAACGCCTTGACGGTGACCGATACATCGTCTGCATCTGTAGACTCAGGCATGGCAGTCGCGATGATCTACATCAACCGACGTAAGTATTGTTGTCGCAAGTAATAGGTTAGGGGGTACCTGATCAATCAATTGGCGACGGTGGACATTGTCTGGTACGAGAACTTGAGCCCAAAGGTCCGTTCGGCGGCGCTTGACCAAATAACGAGCCAGTTGCTTGTACATCGAATTGTCGTTCGTGATCGAGATGAGCTCATCGTCACACAGTCCTTTGGCATAAGCGATGTATGCGAGGTAAGGGTCACGCTTCTCGCAGTATTTGCCAACGACCAGTGGCTCGTAGAGCTGTAAGCATCTCCTATCAGTATGGGGTTACGTAGGGTTGTAAGACAGCACAGACATTATTCTCCTTGAGGAACTGCTCAGGGTTGTTGTTGCTTTCTATGTAAATCTTCGCAAGGGCGTTGTAGAGAGCAGAATCCTGGCTCCCGGCACTGATCTTAGCTTGTAGCCATGGCAAGATTAGCTTCAACCTGTTCCTGGCTTCGACCTGCTCGACGAGCTCATTGACGGGGAAAGATCCGGTGATGCTCATCAAGACATTTTTGATAGTACTCTCATCGCAGTCGACGTCAAGTAGACCACCAATGACCTGCGGTGCACGAGCAGAGTTGACGCGCTGAACATAGACCTCGATGGCGTTGATGAGGCCTTTCTGATAAAGGTAGAGAACGAGGTCGTGCACAAAGTCGAATCGATCACAGACGATGATGAGCGGGAGCTGATCTGAGAGGTTTGCTTCCTTCAAGAAGTTCTTGACTTTCTCCGGGTTGTAGTGATCCGACTCCCTGCAAATACGCTCGACTTCACGGATCATCCCGGTGCGAGTCGCAGCCTGAATGTACTTGAAGTGAACCTCGGGGTCTTGGGAGACGTTGACAATCTGGCCGAGGAAATAGTACAGTCCTGCAACCAATTTCAGTATCTACATGGGGGAGGTACGTCGTATCAAATACGCACCTTCAGAACTCTTAAATGATTCAAACATATCGATGAGCTTGGTAGGACCAAGGACGTCCGCGTACTTGGTGGCAACCTGGACAACCACTGCAAGGTTCTGTTGCTTGTTGACACGCAACATCTCCTCTAAGCATGCCATCGAGTTATCGGTGGTCATCTTGTTGAAGAAGTTGACGAGCCAATCCGCATTCAGCAAGTTGGTGTGCACAATGACGCGTTTGATATCAGCCAAGTCCTCGTAGTGTTCCAGCGCCTACCATGACCATTAGAAGATACGCCTGCCAAGTATGAACAAATACTTACCCGTTGCAAAAGGTTCGCCTTCTCGCACAGATTGGCAATCCTTGGGCGATCATAGTGGCTGAACATTTCGTTGCCGAGGATAGCATCAGCAACTTGGGGGGCGTTCATCAAGTTCATCTCCAACAGTCGAGTCTGGAGGTGTCCTTGCTCCGGCTTGTTGTCTTTGAGAGCATCGAGCAGGAAGCTGGTCGCTGGCGCGATCATATTCTGGCTCATGAAGATATCGACCACGCGCTCAATATCGACAAGCGGGCCGGATTCATCATTGACGAGCTGGCTGGCAAACTCGGCGCCCTTCTCTGCGTTCGTGCGCATTATGTGCTGTAATAAGGTAGCATAGTCGGGAGTGTAGCCGACTTTCTTGGAGTAGAGGAGGATCTTCTCCGTCTGACCAGTTTCGGCAAAGCAGGCGATGACTTTGCCGGGGATGTTGGCTCGAAGGTAGACACTGAGCGCGAGGTTCATGTCATGGATACGGACGATATCACCAAGATCTTCGCTGCACTCAAGCTGAAAACCACGTTAGATGAAACAAAAACATGGCTAGGCGACGACCTGCCTTGTTCTCCTTGAGCCACTTCTCCAACAGTTGTTTGCGGCCTTGAGCGAGGACGGGACGAGCTAATTCCAGCGATTCCTGTTTGTTAAGCCCACCCCTTTCGAGCAGAACACCAAAATACTGCAGGATTGGCGACAAGCCGCCAGGCGCTGCGGGTGCTTGCTTGAATTGTTCAATGGTGCCCACTGTTCGAAGCATTCCCTATAAAAAGGTGTGTATCTCAAAAACGGCTAGCATGATATGATGCATACCCTTGGCGAGCTTGCAGCAACCTTGGCAGCTTCTCCGTACTGACCGCTTGCGAACAGTTGTTGGTAGCGTTGGACGTAAAGGTCGTCAGCACCGGGAAGGTTCGCTCTCGAAGCAAGCTTGAATGCAAGCTCGGTGTTGTTAAGCGTTTGGAGGATATAGGGGATGATAGTGGTTTCGTCGACGCTGACACTCAGGACTTGTCCACGCTTGTTGACGCCGATGATACCGTTTGTGGCTTCGTGGTCGGCGGTCACAAAGATAGTCTCGCCAGAGATACGATTCATGTAGACACATGCGCCACCTTCCAAATCGTAGAGATGGATGAAGCCGTATTTGGTCACTAGGAAAATGATTCCATGCTTTTTGGAAATTTGCATCGCTACTGGGAAGTCGTTGACAGCTTCTGGTGGGAAGTAAACATCTACCGCCTTCTTTTGGAAGGCTGGGTTTTGGGGATTATGGTCGATTTCTACAATATGCAACTGGAACGCAGTGAGCGCAGGACCACCAACATTTACAACTTGAAGATACTACCTTAGCACCGGCGGCGGTTCGAACGGAGAAAGCAAAAAGGGAGGTCAGAGCCGGGGAATTCTCCAGTTGGAGCTCAGCGAAGGAGGCGGCGTGACCCTCGATCATTTGACTGACGCCTCGTTCCTTTGAAAAGAGCTGAATGCCGCCCTTGATCTTGAACGCAGTGGGATTTGTTGTGTTACCAGAAATGCCGACAAGGACCATCCACTTTTCGTCCGGTGTAATTCGGTAGTTGATAATTTGCGCACCGGCCAGAGAAGCGTGACGATCAAAGACCTTTTGAGGGGGAGATGTGGGATCGGCTATCGACCAGTGGTAGACGGACGTCTCGCTGACAAGGCCGACGGTGTTGTCATTTGCCCATTTCCAGAAGATGATGTCCTCAGCGTTCATATGTGATTTGACCTTACTCTTAGTGTCAAGATTAAATATCTGCAGCTGGCGCCCAGCTGTTCGGGTACACGTGAGCCTTCTGAACCAATTGTGAGTCGTAGTGTCCACGTACCCTTGAGGGCAATAATTTTCTGGTGAGGATGCATGATAGCCGAGTCAGCAGTAATGGGACGCCGTATCACATTGTTTGCGTCTGCAAGGTCAACGATGATGACCTGGTTCTGTTCGGCAACCTTCTCCCGCACGCAAATGAAGTGGTCGCTCTCGAGCGTCAGCGTCTACACCATATCAGTCAGATATGACCACAGTGATTACGATGGAGACAAACTTGGAAGGAAATCGAGGCCGGCTGGACTCCAATGGAGGATAGCTGGAGATGCTCGCAGAACGTGATGGGTTTGGAAATGTCTCCCTGTAATGTATAGAATTAGGGTTCTGTATCGACCGGCTTGATGAGCCTGCTCGCCATGTTCGCTGCTCTGCAGGTTTCGTTGGTGTCGTGGCCAGGGTGTAGTTGTTGAACTTTGGCAGGCTGCAAGGGTCGCGCGAGCTTCAATGAAAACTGCGTATCGCAAACAGGTTTGGGTTACTCTAAATGTGTTACACGCAAATACTCGGGAGTTGCACCGCTTCTACACACTCATCTTCATCGCAATCGTCGGATATGGGTTATAACCCTCTACGACGATATCGTCGACCTGCACATAGTCAATGTCCTTCACGTCACGAGTAAACCTGAGCATGGGAAATGCCCGAGGAGTACGCTCAAGCTGCGTCTTCAACGCTTCGACATGGTCTCGGTAGACATGGGCGTCTCCGAGCTGCATCACAAGCTCATATGCTTCGGTATCGGTAACTTGGGCTATAATATGTGTAAGGAGTGCATAAGAAGCGATGTTAAAGGGGATGCCGAGCCCCATATCCGCTGAGCGTTGATACATGATGCAAGATAGTCGGGGTTTGTCCCCAGGGGCATTATTTGAACCTGGTAGATGGACATAGAATTGACAGAACATGTGGCAAGGAGGAAGTGCCATGATAGCGAGGTCTATGAAAACAGCGTTAGATTATTCACTCTCCAAGAAAGTCCGACAATCCGTGAACATAGACAGATAAAGGCTATTCATTCAGAATTTGGTATTCCGAACCAAATGGGAGCTAGGTGAGATCACGATCGGTTGAATACACTAACCAGCAGGGTTCCAGGCACTCATGATAATCCTCCGATCAGTCGGATCTTCCTTGATTTTTCTTATAACCTCTTTCAGTTGATCTACTCCCTCCCCCGCGTAATCCTTCTCGCAATCGACATATCGGGCACCGAAATGCCTCCATTGGAACCCATAGACGGGGCCTAGATCTCCCTCCCTTCTATGACCGAGCCCAAGTTTTTCAAGGAAATCCTTTGATCCATTTCCATCCCATATCTTGACTCCACGCTCGGAAAGCAATTTTGAATCAGTCGAGCCACGAATGAACCAGATCAGCTCTTCGACTATTCCTCGAAGAAAGACGCGTTTTGTCGTGAGGAGAGGGAGAGTATTGCCCGTAAGGTTGAATCGCAACGATGGAGGTGCGAAGAGGGATAAAGTACCCGTTCCTGTTCGGTCCGGGCGTGTTGCACCAGTCTCTATTATTGTACGGATCAGGGACAGGTATTGTTCTTCATCGTGCGCGGCCGGCTCTTGAGAGCTGCTCATTTTCGGTGGTTCGGTGGGTGATGGGCGAGATCAAATTTGGAAGACGCGTTCCGAGCGGAGTTACAATTCGCCCTCGCGCGCGACGGGTGCAGTCCAAAGAAGAAATTATCTATATGGATGGACAATAGACAGCAATACCTCCGAATCACACAACTCATTAGCGTCAGCGTGTTCCTTGCAGCATAGAATCGAGCTCATTGGCGGACAAGGCCAGTGCCAGTACAAACCGCTCATAGAAATAAAGTAGTAACTCTAAAGTGACATGAAATCGTGTTGAGAACACAAAGCCAGGATTATCATCTATAAGATAAAGGTGGGAGAGTGAACAAAGAAGACCCGAAGAAGTCGCATAAGAATCCAATAGGACCAGGTACTGGAGTGGTCTCGAGAAGAGCTAACGTATTGCGCGCGTCTTCTTCATTTATCGAAGTTCCCGCTTGGCGCACAGTGGCTCCTCCTGCACGCAGAACTCTGTGAAGATCACGTGAATCAGGTACCAGAACATGTACCAGGCGTAAACCAAAGCACTTGGCCAAGTCTTGGTAGCATGTCTCGCCATATTCCCCTATGACTTTCCTTTGGCAAGGCTCCCAATATCTACAGTTCCAAAATGTCGTCGATAATAAACCAGGGGGGTATTAAAATCGCTTCCTGTGCTTTCTGGGCCTCTGTTTTGCTCAATTCGCACCACCCTTGCAATAAACATCTCCGACGTGCCCTCTTCAAACCCCTTTGGCTCATGAAAGTCGAGTCGAAACGATCTGAGCACCACAGAAGAGATGGTTCCCACAGAATTATTTAATCTTGGTTGCCCCTCCTTAGTCAACGAGAATTGAGTATCGGAAAACGGAGCTGGGAAGAGGTCTGGACGTGAAAACTTGAGTGCAAGGTCGGCCTGCAACGACGATAGGAAATTTACTGTCATATGGGGGATGACAGGGTGGGAGTGTCGATTTTTGGACATCCGCAGAGCGACAGCAAGCCGCGAAGGGAGGCGGAGAGAAAACGCAATAGTGGGGTAGGGGTGCATTGCGACTGAAGAAAAGGAAGATATGGTCGCTCCATGGTAACGAGAAGGAGTCGAGCCCCCGTGTTCGTGTGCCTCTTCTTCTATTCGAGTAGTGACTATTGCCACGTTTTGCACATTGTGCACCATGAAGTCTCGCATTGCCAGTTCGAGTGCTTTACTCAGAGTAGGGTGCGAAGCCATGTTATAGGCCCGTATGAGCATCGTTGGCTGTTGGAAACGTCGTGCAAACGCAACTATTCGATAAGCCATTGACCATAACCTGCAGCTCCGTTAGATTCTTAATGACTGGGGCTCAGAGAACAAATCACGTTACTTGTCTGCCGGGCGGCTCTGGTCGAAATTTTCAGGTTGGCTCGAGGGTGGTCGGAAGTAAGCAATATATTTGGACCATGTTCTTCCTAGACCTGCCTTGCACTGTCCTCAGCTTGTCGATATAGGGCAGTATATTAGAGAATTGCTCTGTATACAGAGAATTTAAATACAAGACTGCGTTTTCAAGTTTCAACCAATCTTTAGGGTCCATTTCGGCTGGCCTGTACATGGTATTCCTACAATACTTCGATCCTTGGTATCAGGAGGTGGTCTGTCTTCTTACAATTAAGACTTCATTAGTGCACCTGGTGTTTGGCCACGAGCAACCAAAGGAGCAAGGGGGTCCCGAGAGAAGAGACCCGAGCCCCCGAAGTGACGGACAGTGGGTGATTTGCTACAGCTGATTTCAAATCACCAAACGAATGAGTTCGATATCCAGCTGTACCAAGTTAGTTTGAGTGTGCCTCGAAATCCCGGTTGATGATTCTCAAAGCAATACTAGTCGATACAGTCGTGTACACAAGTACCTGCGGAGTCAATCCTATCCGTCCCTGAGTTAACGCCCTGCTTACGATCGAGTTTCAAGTCAAACCCTTGAGGACGGGAGCCAACCGGGATGCTGTAGTGCTCACTTCTTTGTCATTGTACTTCCTGCCGAGTGGTCCTCAGATGATAGTTCCGCCCCATTAGAGACTTGAGGGTAAGCTGCAGAAGAAACGTGAATCCGTTTGTAGACGCCCCTTGCGATGCGTACCCTTCATTCTACTGAATACCTCGATCCAGGTTTGCCTTTGGTATTAATACTATTGTCCCCAACATTGTCACGTACAGAAAAAAGAGAAAGCCATAGGGGATATCAATATCATAGGTAGGTAGAGGGAACCACTCGGCTGTTAGGGACGACGCAGGGTAGCCTCCATCGACGGGTAATGCATAACACGGCCCACGCCTGATCCTTCAAAATAGAGAACGTCGTGTGGAGCACCATGGGAGTAGAAAGCGTCTGTGGCGTCGCATTAAGTGTGCAAATAATGCACGATTCGAGATGCTGGGCTCACCGAAGGTGGACCAATAGATCGTGCACCCCATCAAAGGTAGAGAATTGGCGCCTGGTCGACCAAAGGCAATTCTGGGACATCAGAGCCTCGTTGAGCAGAACTGATAAAAAGGGCAAGAGGGTTATACCTGAATTCATCTTCACGTTCTGTTGACCAAAGTGTAAGTGGTTCCGAGATCTTGTCAGTACCCCAGAACGCGCTAAGGACGTTCTTTCCCTTGACAATCATCTTCGTGACCCACAAAGACCCATCAGAGACGGACAGTACAACTTCACTGTCCTTTGCGACCCATGTGCCACCGTATAGACGTCGCGTTCGATCTTCGAGTATCTTTTCAAACACAGGCCAGAACGCATCGATTGCCTTTTTGACGAAGTATTGCATGTCGCCGTATACTCCATTATGGAGAGCGATGACTCCGAATGAGATTGCGGGATTGAATGAAAAGAGGGAATGAGACATGGGTAGTGCGCCAGCTGACCATGTCGATCAGACAGATCGACCAGCGACATTCTTAGACGAACCTTTCCCATACCACCGTTGGGGGCGACCGTTCGAATCGGGTAATTTGGTGATCTCCCAGGGCATTCCAACCTCGTTGATTTCGTCTGACCAAGCGTGCATAGATCTCAGCCACTCTCGCATCACGAGTGGGGATACGAGGCTATTCACTCTGCTGGGGTCAAGAAACATCTGCATAACCCTGGCCAAGTCACGAGCAGACGAAAACTGTCCACCGGCAGAGTTCATACCTTCTCCGAGGTCCCAGTCCTACTAGTCATAATCAGAACGCGCTTGAGTAGACAGGGATGGAATACAACACGTACGACCTCATCCCCAATGCTAGGGAAGGCCAGATGGTCGCCAGGGATATCAGAAGCCAGGAAAGAGCTCCCAGTCATGTTGAGAGGGGTGAAGATGTCTCGCTGGAGCAATCCTGCATACGTATTAGGAGAAGTCTTGTTCAATTGCTTCGCAGCAGCGACATTACACCAGCCCAGCACCGCAAAGCCGGTATTAGAGTAGATGGGGTAGGCGTAGGGAGGTACGATGAGCGGATAGCGGGCAATCGCTTGTTTTATTTCTTTAGGATCGGCCCAAGGTGAAGTAGAATGTGTCATCAAATGGCCCTGAAGGCGGCTGCTGTCGGGAGTGGTAAGATAGGGCCAACGGGGAAAGTCGAATGGGGGATAGTCCCGTCCAATGCCGGACATATGCGAGGCCAGTTGCCGAAGGGTGATGGAGGTGTTGTATTCAAGTTCCCGCTGGCCAGCCCCATTTAGGTATTCTTTCCATCCGATAGTTCTATGAGTGAAATCGGGCAGGAACTTGATGACTGGGTCGTCCCTGCAGTGCCGATGAGTCTCGGGGCATGAAACATGAGGTTCACATACAAATTTAAGGCACCTCGCTCACGTAATATCAGCGTTTCCAGTGTAGCAAACATCTTTGAGATACTCGCTATCCTGTAACTCGTGTCGAGATCAGGAGGAGCGAGGTTTCCTGTCTCGTTCGCATGGCGCCGGCCATAGCCTTTCGACCATAGTACTCCAGTCGGAGTCACCACGGTTATTACGAGACTGTCGATACCAGGGAGTGCGGCCCTTGCTGCCAGCTGCGCATCCAACTTGATCGCTGCCCAACGAAGCGAAGGGTATTCATTGAGGGATGGAGGGTATTTCTGAAGGAGGTTAGGAAGAGGAGGCTTGCATTTGTAGAATCTAGGGAGCTCTGTGCGTCGCTGGACATCGAGCCTGAAGTTGATTGTGTAAAACTGCCTTCCGATGAGGTATGAGAGGCAGAGGCACAAGAAGACCAGAAGAACTTGTGTGACCCGGTTAGCTCTGCGCGTGGTAGGAATGCTGTTGTGTGCTAGAGGTGCCCCCATCTCGAAGAATCGGGAAGAGGAAGGACAGAGAGCGAGCTTGTCTGCGATCTGGGATGCAAGTCAATGTAGTTCTGGACTGAGCCCAAGGGTGTATTTTATGTTATAAACTCGCGTTTGTACCAGTACCAGTACCAGTATCAGTAGCTGTGGTGGTTGAGGTTACAATATAATGGACGCGTCGCATCATGATCGATATTCCGATTCGGATTGAATCCAAGGCACAGGGTCGGAATGGAATGGAATGCACCTTTGCTCACTTGACATCCTTTGTGAGCAGGTTCGCCACCTCCGTTTCGAATGAGCTCCACTTCCTCGCCGGCTGCACCCACTCTGAGCTCGCCTCCATCGTCTCCGAGTCCTTGCAGGTTCTCCTCGTCACCAGCTCCTCCATCGCCCGAGCCAACTACGAGTTTATTACCTCCCATTGAGCTAGACGAGCACCCACTCCATCCGTTTTCTGGAACTTCAAAGTCCAATCGTCGACCTCCTTTGTACGAGAAATCAGCACGAGTTCGTGCCCGGTCTCCTGGAGATGACAGTCCCCCGGCTCCAAGAAAGCGGCCGAGGCATGCACCCCATAATTATGTGGAAGGTCGCGTGAGCGCATCAACCAGCATGCAAATTGGCCGTTGTATACCACACAAGGTGGGAGACAAAGATACACTAGAAGAAAGAGAAACAATGCTTACGCAGGGAGAGCACGCGCAAGTTCGCGAGCCGGTCATAGACTTGTCGTGCGTCCTACAACCGCCTCATCGCAATTTAGATGTTTGGATCTAAACTTGGTGCAATTGCAGCGGTCGGAACCTCTCATACATATCTCCGCAGATCGCTTCTCTCGCCAATTTTGTCGCTCTGCAGCCCTCATTTACTAGTAGCCCCTCTCAGCGGCATAACGCGTTTTCAAGGACGACGTCGTTACCTCCTGTTGGTTCACCCACTTCTCGTGTTGCAGAGAGATCGGTTACGGTCAGCTCTATTACCTTTGGAGCAGGGCGGTCACAGACCGGACACGGGGCTCTCATCAATCTGTTCTTCGCGCAGAACAAGATTGAGGTACTTCCTGTAGAGTTGTTTCAGCTCGCGAACTTGCGCGTGCTCTCCCTGCGTAAGCATTGTTTCTCTTTCTTCTAGTGTATCTTTGTCTCCCACCTTGTGTGGTATACAACGGCCAATTTGTAGGATAATAGTGGCTTCTTTGGCCCCAGTACTGATATTTGCACCAGGCCACAATAATCTCACTGGTCTGCCGCCGTCGATCCACCACCTCACAAGTTTGGAAGAACTGCAAATCGGTGGCAATCGCATTCAGTATCTACCTTCTGAAATCCTCAGATTACCCCTCAAGAAGATCGGCCTACATCCCAATCCCTGGCTTCCTTGTCTTGAACCGCCGCCCAAGACCCCAAGACTCCTAGGGCCCCTTCAGAGCAACTTTGTTATCCCTCCACTGACCGAGATATGCGTCCGTATTCTGCTCTCAAGACCAACTTCCGAGAATCTCGGGAAACAAAAGCCTAAAACATATCTAGAACGTGACGTGGAGATGCCACTTTCCCGATGGAACCTTCCTCCCAAATACTTAGCCGTTTTAGAAGCTTCAGTCTCGGACGGGCAACCCCGGTCAGTATGCCCTGATGCGGTCGGAGGACGAAGGAAAGAATATAATGCAATGCAGGACGCGTGCTCGTCTCTCTGTGCTAATCAACAAAGGCACATTGGGGTGTCAAGTTGTTTCTCAGAGCCTGCAGAGGAGCGATTCGAGTGGGTGAAGCGCATTAATGAAGTGGATGTTGGTGGGCTGATCCCCGTTGAGTGGCGCGGGTGCTCGTATGGATGCTTGGGGTTCCTAGAGGAGCCTGATATGGGAGACGACGATGATATTACCTTTGGACAGGGTTAGGACATTAGGACTTGCTCGTGTTACTTTCCGGCATGTTATTATAATAGGATATTTGTTTTCCATGGTCGAAACTTGACCAGGCCCACCATTGGTTAGCGGTATAGCAGGAAGACGCTATGGCGACAATTTCGACGCACCTGAGGACATACAAAGAGCCGAACAAGGAGCAGGCTCTGAGACTCTTCTTCTCTTTGCCGTCGAACCCATCGCCCGCGGAGGTTGGCGACTCGAGTTACGAGAAATTCGAAATCAACTCCGTTCTTACACTCGAAGGTCAGGAGGACTCGTATGTACGTCCGGGACTCGCCTCTGCCTTGATACCTTGTGCTCACGCGCCTCCTCCGTTCTCACTCTTGGGCTCTCGTTACTCTTTTATTTTCACAGGCCGGAAAGCTCTATCTTTTGCCGCCTTACATCTGTTTCTGCTCGCTTGACCGCCGCTCCGTACGGTTCACGATCCCTCTCGCGTGCATCCGTCGTGTCGAACGTCTCAATACGCGCGCAGCAGGCGCCTTTGCACTCTCTTTCGTCCTCTGGCATGGAACTAAGCTCGTAGTTCAGCTCACCTCGCTTCGACCTACTGCGGACATGTTCTGCACCCACTTGCGGGACGCGTTGAAAGTCCAGCTGAATCTTGGCAAGATGAAGGCCATCAAGGGCTTTGCTAGGACATGCTACAGCGAAACTCTTATACCTATCTCCGGCAAGGACGGCGCAGAGGGCGAGAATGGTGAGAGAGAAGACGGGAGTCTTTTGACCGATACCGGCGAGGCGGACGGGAAGCCTCTCGTCGAGACTGCGTACCAAGGCGGACTTGGACTTACATTCAAATTCCCCGGTGACGCGAAGAAGCGCGTGGGTTTTTCCCTGTACCAGACACTGAATTCTAACGCTGTGCTACAGGCTGCGAGAGGGATCCAAATTGAAGCTGTGGACCACGTACCTGCGAGGTATGGGCACGTCGCTTTGCACAATGTCCGATTCTGACCTCTGTTTACAGCCCACGGCCGGAACCTCACCCTCCTCCGATACCCCCAGTGTACGCGGCTGGTTCAGGTGGGGCTGCCAAACCGGCTGCGAGGGGAGCTTTGGGAGACCCTCGCGGGCTCTCTCCACCTCCGATTTGCCAACCCCGGCTTCTACGATTCAATCCTTAAGGAGAACCACGGCCGCACTAGCACCAGCACAGACGAGATCGAAAAGGACTTGAATCGGAGTTTACCAGAGTATGCTGCGTACCAGTCGGACAAGGGCATTGCTACTCTGCGGAGGGTGTTGACTGCGTACAGCTGGAAGAACCCGGAACTGGGGTATTGCCAAGCGATGAATATTCTCACCGCTGCTCTATTGATGTGAGTGCGGAGGAAGCGTTTGTCATTGGAGGAGCGGGCTGAGCATTCAATAGATATATGTCGGAGGAGCAGGCCTTCTGGCTCTTGGAAGTGCTTTGTGATCGACTGCTACCCGGTTACTATGCGTGAGCCGTATTCGTTGGACATTTCCGTGGATAGAATATTAATTGGTTTCTGCAGTCCGTCGATGCATGGAACATTGCTCGACCAGCGAGTGTTTGAAGCACTCGTGCAGCGGTGTTTGCCCATGATACACGACCATTTCCAAGAGGTCGATGTACAACTATCAGTTGCGTCCCTTCCGTGGTTTCTCAGTCTGTGAGTCATTCATTCTACATTGTCGGGCGTTTATTAATGATGGGTGTATACACAGATTTATCAACAGCATGCCTATGATATTCGCATTCCGTATCGTAGATTGCTTCTTCTGCATGGGTCCTAAGGTTCTGTTCCAAGTTGGGTGAGTTGTTTTCCTACTGCATACACCGTACATTTCTCACCAGCTCTCTAGTCTTGGTGAGTATTCAATATAGCCTAAGTCCCAAGGCTTCTATCGACGCTGTTTGCTAGCTATTCTCAAGATCAATGGCGAAAAGTTACTACAGATCCAAGATGATGGCCAGTTCATCAAGTGAGGCGCTCTCATATCCCAGCGAGCAGCTTTTCTGATGCTCAGACAGCCTAATGAGGGACTATTTCGCCTCCCTAGGGGACTCAGCCCATCCTAACTCTTCGGATCCACGAACGCGGGCGATCATCAAATTCCAAGAGCTTCTACTCGTGGCGTTCCGCGAGTTCTCAATCATCACAGACGAGACGATCCTAACGGAGCGCAAACGTTACCGCAACGAGATCATCCACGGCATCGAGTCGTTCTCCAAACGCGCGGCTATCCGAAACCTGTCAACTTTCGAACGGTTTAGCAAGGATCAGATCGGGCTCATATACGATGTGCTTTTCAAAGCGATTTGTGTGGAGCCACTACCACCCGCTGTTGCAGCGGTGGTACGGAGAGAGAAGGTGGATGGCGGTGAGACGGAAGAAGCTGAAAGGCCCGAGACGCGGATCGGTCCAAAAACCTTTAGGGTGTTCTTAGCGGAGATTGTGACGTGGGCAAGGGACGAGCTGATTGTTTCGAATGGTTTCCAGGTGAGTACTGTTGGGTGGAGAAGGAATTTTTAGGGCTAATTCGGGATAGGAACGTGTGGATCGACGGATCGCAGATCATGAGATTATTGATCGGCTATATTATTACTGGGATTCGGGGCAACACGGGGCTCTGTCGTTCCAGGTGAGCCAGAAGCCGGGGGTTTGGCCATGCATTCATCACGATCGCTATAGGACCTCGTAACAGGCTTGGATGGAGTAATGTTCAACGACCTGATGCCAAACGTCGAGTGGTTCTTCAACCTGTGAGTTTACCTTCCCTCGTTTACTCTGTGCTTACTGTCAACAGGCACGATAAGGACAAGGATGGTTGGCTCACAAAAGACGAAGTCCTGACACTGTCCGAGTCTCTCTTGGTGTGTATAACTTATCCAGCTCCGATATCAGACTGGGCCTGACAGGATCTGCAGTTCATTTTCCGTTCCGAAGTCGGTGACGCATACCTGGGGTCCGTCAGCCGGTTCATGAGTAATGCCTTTGAGTATGGCGATGCCGAGCTTGAACAACCAGCGCCGTCCCCGGCGCTGTCGATCAATGAACCTGTTTCCGCGAACACAGAGCCCCCACCGTCGTCTATACCGAGTAACCAGCCGTACTTAAATATCGCAACGTACGTCCCTTGTGTCTTCTTTCCTTTTGGTGCTAACTCTGAGGGTGACAGGTTCCGAATGGTCGTCCTCGCCGATCCATTGCTTGAATCTTTCTTCGACACCGACCTCCCGCAGTCGTTCCGGCTCCTACATGTGGAAGATCCTTTAGCTCCGAAACAGGTACAAGGTGGTTTACTGGAAAACGTTGGCGGGTTCTTGTCAGGGTTCGTCACCGAGGACAACAAGAAGATTTTCAATCGATTTACGGACGAGATGGGCAAGGCTATCGGGCGGCATCAGGTACTGTTGTCCTCCCTGAGAGGGGGCGATAGCTAAAAGGAAATTTTTTGTAGGTTGTGCAGAAACCCGCTATTGGCAAGTTTGACAAGCTGCAAGAGCCGACTCCGAGGGAATCGCTCAATCCACACAGCGCGCGGAAACGGTCTACATCGTCTAGTATTACGACATCGACCTCGAGCAGCAGCGGCGGCGGGGCGCCCATGTCGGGTCCCACCTCGCACGGCACGTCCACCCTCCTCCCAATCACATCTTCTTTCGGCACTTCTGGCCCCTCGACGAGAAAATCGCCAATGGTGAATGAAATCTCGCCCTTTGCAAAAGCGGAGGCGGCGGCGCAGGCGGTGATGGAGCGCAAGACGTTTGCGGTCGACNGAGGCGAAAGAGGACGAGGAGCTGGATGCGATTCTGGGCGGGTCGAATGCGACGGGTGAAGACGAGGAGGGGCTATTGGATGCTGTCGACGCGTTCTTGAATGAACATGATGCTCAAGCGCAGACTGGGCTGAGTGAGGCCGATCGACGGGCTGCGAAAGGTGCGTTCCTCCCCTCCCCTCCCTTCATCAAACGAGTTTGGTTGACGTTGTTCGAGCAGAGTTGTTAAATGCGACACCTATGCGATAGAGAGGAGGAGACGTAGGTATGGGAGATGTACTTTACTTACAGGATCCGGTATGGATTGTGGGTATGCAGTCTGCCGTCTGCGGTCTGCCGTCTGCGGTCCGTCTGCCGAGTGCCAATACTTTCACTTCGTAATTTAACGTGTTCCTGGGGTCTATATTGATGATGTATTGATGATGAGTAAGGTGACCGGCGACAACGCCGAGATTGGATGAAACAACCGATGGTCCTATGACCATGATAATGATAATGATAATGGTACTGGTAGCACGAGTACGTCCATTGTGATCCATT